>PJTZ01000091.1_pt1 | contig 90204 bp, 85 predicted proteins | sample 1512131 | NCBI WGS metagenome assembly PJTZ01 (sample SAMN08177679, study PRJNA422409) | Soil metagenome, whole genome shotgun sequencing project. | reverse complement strand
AGCGAAAGACGAGATTCGAACTCGCGACCCCAACCTTGGCAAGGTTGTGCTCTACCAACTGAGCTACTTTCGCTTGCGACGATGCAAATATAGAGAGAAAATCTTATTCCAAAAATTATTTTTGTGCTTTTTAATACGATCCACGCTAACCATCTAAAAATGTGCGTAATATTTTTCTTACCAAAGACTATAAAATAGACGATGATAGTTAAATGGTGCAATATTTGCTTATTTTTGTCGAAGATCAATATTTGTTATGAGACAATTGTATTTGTTTGTTCTGGTATTAGTTGGTATAATAGGCACTGGGGAAAGAGGGTACGCCGATACTTATCCCGAAGTTGTCTTCGACAATAGTTTAGTAAAAGGCATTTATGCCAAAAGTAAAGTAGATTATCAAGGACGTTCTTGGGTGGAGAATCTGAATCATCATCTATTGGTGTCTGATACTTTGTTTTTCACACCAGGTAATGCACTTTCTCTGCAATATAAATCCGCTATAGATGGTGATTGGCAGGTCGATTTACAATATAGTCGACAAAAACTCCATTATCAGGTGGAACGTTCAGATTATCTCGTGCTCAAATTGTTTATTAAGTCCGAGAATACAAAAGCAGATAACTTACCTAAAATAAGCATTCGGCAGAAACAGTCGGAAACGAATCAGTTGGAATTGGCTTCGTATATAAAGAATCTCGACTACAATAAATGGATCGACGTTCGGATTCCGATAGCCGACTTTAAAAACTTATATGTCAAAGAATCTATTACGACACTGCGTTTTGCTCAGAACGGTACAGACGATGGGATGCATTATCTTTTTATTGACCAAGTCGAGTTTCTGGCAAAAGATGTCTCGCGGGTAAAACTTTCTTCGCCCGCTATACTTTCGTCAGCGACAGCGTATGATAAACAAGTCCATTTGCAATGGCAATTACCCTTAGCCCCCTCTATCCGCTATATTAAAATATATCGATCTGAGGATAATCAGAATTTTCAAGCGGTTGGTATACGCCCAATATCGATGCAGGGATGTTTGGATTATGTGTCTGAAGTAAATAAAACTTATCAATATAAAATTACATGGGTAGACTATAATTACGAAGAATCACCTTTTTCCGAGGTAAGAGAGATAAAGACGAAACTGTTGCAGAAAACGGAGTTGTTGGATCTAGTACAGGGAGCACATGTTAATTATTTCGCGGAAAACTACGATATCAATAGTGGTATGTATCTACCATTTCGTATGAAAGAACGTGCGGTTGTATCGGTAAAGGAAAGTGGGAATGCTATATTAAGTCTCCTTGTGGGAGTGGAAAAGCAGCGAATTAACCGGTCGTTAGCGGTAGGACGCATTTCACGTATGGTCTATTTTTTGGCCAAAGCTCAGAATCATCTCGGCGTCTTTCCTGCTTATTTTGATGGTCGCACAGGTTTGCCTGAACACCGAGATAATGAAGCTACTTACGATATTTTAGCTACGTCTTCGATGATAGAAGCGTTATTGGTCGCACGTCAATATTTTTCAAAAAATGATGATGTAGAAGTGGATCTGCGAAAAAGAATAACGGCACTTTGGGAAAATATTAAATGGAATCAGCTGCTGGCAGAAGGTTATAGCGATGTTTTGGTGGAAAAAATATCTGTAGTGGACACGTCGTATCATTATCCAACACTTGGCGGGATCAACGAATCCATGAATGCCTATTTATTGGCAATGAGTTCTCCAAAGTATGCGATTCCACTTTCGGCTTACGAAAATGGTATTAAAAATATAGATTTGACCTATTCATCAGATTATAATAAGATGGACAGTTTGGCCAAAGATACCGTTATGGCTCTTATGCGGAGCTTCCGATTAGCTATTAATCCTCTTCAAAACAGACCGGAGAATATGGCAAACAGAGTTTCTGTATTCCAAGATACAATGATGTATGGCGAACATCTCTTATTTGGATTTTCGGGATCGACTTTACTAGACCTATACAAGCCATTTTTTACGATTGATCCGAAGTTACTTCGAGACAGTGCGATCAATTATGAAGAAGCGATACGTAATTATATTAAAGTACGGAAACGCCGCGATAATGAAATAGGAGTAGGATCCACCAATTCTGATGTGTGGGGCTTCTATCAGCGTATGGATAGTATTGGAAGCTATCGTATTAATCCTGCGATTGCTCCTTCTTCCATGTTTATATTAAATGAAGAAGGGGAGAAAGCGGTGCTGGCATTGTACCATAACTATGGTGAAAACTTTTTTACAGAATATGGATTCCGTGCGTGGCTTGATTTACGAAACAACGACGTGTCGGACGAATATTTCGCCACAAACCAAGCCGCAATCACGGTTTGTCTCGAAAATGCGCGCTCAGGATTGATATGGAATTTATACAAAGAGATACCGGAGATCAAAGTATTGTTAACAAAACTATTTGGGGAGGACAAATGAAGATGAAAATTCTTATATTTACAGCATAACTTAAAGCAAATTTCATGAAATATCTAGGTACTGTGGCATTTTCCGTTATCGTTGCTCTTGGTGTAACATCTTGTAAGCAACAAGCTATTATGGTCAATCCTGGCGCGGTTGTTTCCAAGGATGGAACGGACGACGGTTTAAAAAATGTAAAAGGTGAGTTTAAAGATGCTACTCGTACAGACGAAGGAATTAAATTTACGCTTTCTTCGGATGTCCTGTTTCCGACCAACTCTTCTTTTCTAACCGATAAGGCAAAGATAGAATTGAGTAAGCTATCGAAATTGTTGATCAACGATACAACGAAAAAGGTACGTGTAGACGGGCATACTGATGCTACTGGCGAAGCAGGCTACAACCAATGGTTATCTGAAAAAAGAGCAGCTTCGGTTAAAAAGTTTTTAGAGGATGCAGGAGTTTCGTCGTCGCGCATCAGTACGCAAGGTCTTGGGCAAACGATGCCAGTCGCCGATAATAAAACACCGGAAGGTCGTCAACAGAACAGACGGGTTGAAGTGGTGATTTTAAATTAATAAGTACTAGCGGATATATAATAGTTTTTGTATCGGATGATATCACGGGAGTTGGTGATATATTTTACAGTCGCGTTTTTAAATAGGTAAGCAGTTGCACGTTCTTCCATCGTACGGAGAAAAAACTCAAATTCTTTATAGAGTTCTTTTCGTATTTCGCTTGTGAACTTACTGTTTTTGACAATATGTAAAAATTGATCATTATCAATTTTGAATGTTATACTGTCTATACCATCTCGGTAGAAATAGAGTAACGGGGTCGGCAACTCATCTATGAAAATAGCAAAACCGACCTCGTCTTTTTTTATTTTAATGACAAAAGCATGGAAATCAACAGTGCCAATTTTTTGATTATCTACAGCGATTAGTTTAGTAAACATAAAAACACGTCAATAGGTTTGGTTTAAATATACAACTTATTATTTTTAGTTTGTCCGTAGCTGGTAAATAAATTTGTTCTCCAAGTGGATCAGAGCGCTAATAATGATTAAAACAAAAACGCCCTTCAAAATATTGAAGGGCGTTTTTGTTTAATAAGACACAAATGACAATTCAACGTGACTATTTTATTTAGCGTTTTTTCGTTTCTCAATCTGTTTCTCTACATCATCTAAAACAAGCCCCACAAAGTCTACGTCGTTAAGTTTAGATGCTAAATTGAGTGCGCCGGGACTAAAAACGTTTATTTCCATTATTTTATCGCCAACAATATCAAGCCCCACGAAATACATGCCGTCTTCTTTAAGTTTTCCCGTGACTTTTGAGACCGTAGCTAAAATGGTATCGTCAATATTTGCCTGTTGGGCGCTTCCCCCTTGATGAATATTGCTCCGGATATCTCCTTTTTGCTGTACACGGTTGACAGCAGCATATTTTCCATCTACTTGTATCGGGTCACCATTTAATAGAAAAAAGCGAATATCGCCATTTGCTGCATCCGGCAAATACTCCTGTGCTAGTAGATAGCCATCACGTGTGATGACTTCGACCGTTTGTTTTAAGTTATGCCGTTCATCTTCTTTGACCAAGAAAACATTTTTACCTCCAGACCCCGTTAACGGCTTAAGGATAATCTTATTGTTTTGTTGATCTAAAAAAGAAACTACATCCTGATAGGAGCGGGTAATTATGGTTTTTGGGCGAATTTCTTTTGGAAAATACTCCAAATAGAATTTGTTTGTCGCTTCCACTAATTTATCGGGGTCGTTAATAACCCATGTTCCTCTCCGTTTGATAAGTTGCGCAAATTGGAGTGCTGTCGGAGATGCCCATGGACGATTGATCATATCGACAACGGGGTCGTAACGAAGCCAAAGTACATCCATATCATAAGCATCGACGTACTCTTTTTCCCGGTCGCGGAGCATCTCCAGTAATTCTTCTGGGTCTTCTACTTCTTCCGTTGGTTTTAACACACGGCAATATGCTCCTACGTTATCTTCATTGTGATAAGTGAAGTCAGCTAATCCGATATAAAGCACGGTATGTCCGCGCTTATGCGCTTTAAAAGCTAACAAAGTGGTTGTAAATACGGTTTCCTCTTTGTGAGTTTGGTTGATTACGAATGCGATGTTCATATATCTTCTTTAATATTAGTAATTAATCATTTTAAAAATGCTGGCAAATTGATTTAAATCTTTTAGTTTTTCCGTATAGGGCTCATGTAAGTAGCGCGGCTTAATGCGTGGAGGCCGCAATACACCACGTTGAATCAAATCGTGTACGATAGGCAAGTAATCCTCTCTTATCTTTCCGATTGTCAACAAATTCAGATCTTTCCCTTCTTGTATATATTGAATGAGCTCTTTAAATCCCTGTAAGTAAGCGGTGTCTTTTGTGAGTCCTCCTGAGCGATATACGCGCATGGTCATGGTAAAAGAAGTGTTGGTACTAAAACCATACTCTTCGTGCAACATATCAAATGTTTCCACAAATGAATGCCCCAGTAACATATGTTGTACAGCGATAACACGTCCTGCCAATATGCGTAACCGTTCATTCGTAAGGCCTCCAACTAAATATTCCGCAAGAACCGCAAGCCCTTCTTGCAACTGTTCATATCCCGGAACCCCTAAACGAAAGAAACTAAAAGGTTGTTCTTTTCCGTTGAAATACGTGATAATATGGGTGCCCACTTCATGCTGGATGAGTGCAAGCGCCCGCCGCTTACTTATTTTATATTGCTTACTGATATTGAGAACCCCATGGTTCACCATAACACCAGCGATGTCATCACGTACGCGTACACTGGTTTTGAAGGTAGGGGATTGTTGTTGAAGAAAAGATATTTCCTCCTCTGCTAACTGAGCAAATGCTTTGGCATCTAGATATTCTTCTTCTGGTTTTTGTCGATCCGGTTGTGCAATACTATCGATGGCTGTGAGCACGGCTTTTGCCAAATCGTATAATTGTTCGTCTACATTACCAAAAACCATCAAGCTTCCATATTTGAAATCCGATGTACCTCGCGAAGCTAGCATGGTCATCATATCGTCGAGTTCCCGCCGCTTATCTCTGAAAAGATAAGCTATTGTAGGGTCGTAGATATCTTCAATACGTAGGTTATACAAGTTTCGCTTCACGATATCGGGATCGATCGGAATAGGACGATAATGAAAAATAGGCGCTTTTCGGTATTTATCTTTCTTGAACTGTAACCATGCCTCATGTGAATTAGTCGGCGTAACTAACAACAGAAAATCAAATTTTTGGCTTTCCTTCGCGAGTGCCCGGTCGATATCGTATATTTCGGAATAGAGTTTTTCTTGGCCTTTCATTTTAAACTCTGTCGCCTTGGCCGTGGTATACAGTCGTACAAATTCAAAGAATGAGCGCGAAAGACCTTTTGCTAAAGATTCCCGAAAAATTCGCGCCAATAATGGTAAGTGTACGCCATCGATGTCTTCATACGTTTTGCGAACGGAGATACCAAGAGAAAGGACTATGTTACTTTTTGTATCGTCAGTGTTGACCAAAAGCGGAAGCCGGGGCGGTCTTGGCAGTTTCGTTTCTTTCTTGAGTTCAACGGAGATCTCCGGTGCCTCCGTTTCTATATTTTTCTTTAAATACTCCGCTAATACCAATGCGTTTTTTTGTGAAAGATGAATTGCGATATCCGTATCTTGATCTATTGGAGCATTCCAAACTTCAATGAGTAAGCAGGTACCAAACTCATTCGCGAGTGCTGTTGCCAACTTTGGAATCCAGAGGCTTACTTGATCGTCATCGTTATTTGGCAAAAAGATAACACTGGCCAATTCCGATTTTGTCAATTCCGACAACATGCGGTCTTTACCCGAATCGGGTACGCGATAAATAAATAAATAGGGGACTATTTTATTAAAGATAATTTTTCCCTTATTGGGGATTTGTTTATGTATGGGCGTTCGGTTTTTAATTGCCCGTAGTAGTTGAGGCAATATTTTGTCTTTAAACTCCATATATATCTATTTTTTGCAAATCTTTTAATGTGTGAAGCAACAACTGTTTGTATTCAAGAATAACAGGTTGGTAAGGAAGGCCCGTCCATTCATTCATGAAATCTTTTCGATATTCTATCGATAATACACAACCCCGGTCACCAAATTTCTGAAGAATATGTTGTGCTAAATATCCACCTTTAAATTTTACATTCTCCCGAATATCGATAGCTTCTCCTAAAAGTTGCTGATCCTGTACGCTTTTTATGAAACCATCAATTACATATCTCCATTTTTCATTATTATAATATGTTCCTAGGTTTATCTGTGGATTGACTTTTTTGTCTATTGGTTGTTCTTCGCTGATTCGTCGTGCATTATAGGAATGAATGTCCAAAGCTACAAAAAAGCCGTGCTTATCAATGGTGTGTTGGATATAATTGTCCAGTTGTTGATAGAATTTCTTGTGCTCCTCATAGAGCTTTTGTAAAATGGTGGAGGGTAATGTATCTTTCCAAACATTCAATCCCCAAGCTTGTTCAGGACGGAGGTATACCGAATCTTCTTCCTTACGGTTAACATCCAATTGAAAGCGCGAGGTAGCTACAAAAAGTTGGTTGATAGGCAATTCTGCCATCGAGGCAGTATAAGGGTCTTCTTCTCTTAAACGTTGGGTTTCATCTAACAGGATAAATTGCTCGACAGCTGGATCAACCTGATGTCCATCATGGATAGCAAATGTCCAGAATGGGCTGTCGACAAGCTTTACACTGTATTGAAATAATGGCGTCATAACTACTTTGTCTTTTTTTAAATAATAACATGTTAATCGACAAATAGTTTTATGCGTTGCGTATAGGGAAACGGAGAGAAATGGATTAGATAAAATTAAAAATTATGCTGCTGAAAAAGAAAGAGCGGAAACAAAAGCGAAATAAAGTAGTTTTATAAAGTAATTCCTAAAACATACTTTTGTGAAGGAGAGATACTTTAATTTAATAAAAAGAACAGCATGACATTTCAAGAGATCATAAATCAAGATAAACCTGTACTAGTCGATTTCTTTGCCGAATGGTGCGGTCCTTGCAAGACGCAAGCGCCAATATTGAAGGAATTGAAGGAACGAGTAGGTGAGAGCGCCTCCATTATAAAGATAGACGTAGACAAAAATCCCCAAGTAGCATCCATGTTGGAAGTACGAGGGGTGCCCACGTTGGTGCTCTTCCGAAAAGGAGAAATACGTTGGAGGCAATCAGGCGTATATCCCGTAAATGAGCTCGAGCGTTTAATTAATGAAAACCTTTAGTATGCTGTTCCACAAATTTTGTATAAGAATCCAATACTTGTCTTAAAAAATTGGCCGTATCTTCATTAGTCAGACGACCGTTGTCATCGAACAATTTTTGTACGTTCGCAAGATAGACCTCGGGTTGTTGCAATGTAGGCATATCCAGAAAAACAAGCGATTGCCGTAAATGGTGATTCGCACCGAAACCACTTAGATTACTGATAGACGAAGAAATGACTAAAGTTGGTTTCCCTTCCCATGCATTTTGACCATAAGGTCGGGAACCAATATCTATTGCATTTTTTAATACGCCCGGTACAGAACGATTATACTCCGGTGTAATGAAAATAACCCCATTTAAAGATTTGATTTTTTCGCGGAAAGGCCCATAAGACGCCGGGCTTTCACCTTCGTCGTAATCTTGATTATACAAAGGGAGATCACCAATTTCGACACGTTCCAATGCGTAGCCTTCTGGCGCATTTTCAATAAGAAAATTTGCAATCTTTTTACTGAAGGAACCTTTTCTTAAAGATCCTACGACTATACCTATTGTTTTTGCTGCCATAATATTTTGAATTATGTGTTATATACCCATAACAAATACGCAAAGCAGTTGGTTTTGAAAACTTGCTTTTACTTAACCTCGATAATGGTGCCTTCTCCCTGTAATGGTTCTTCAGTTGGTGGTTGGTTCGAAGGAGGAACGTCGTCATCTTTTCGTTTTTCCACCGTGATCTTACATTCGGTAAGAAGCGCTGCTAGAGCACCTATAGCAGCGAATATCGGGGCAAATACGACGCCCACTACACCAATTGTAACAGGAAAGCTCATGATTTCCTTTCCAGATTTATCAGAGATACTAATTTTCGTTACGTTGCCCTCGGCAATAATCTCCTTGATTTTCTTTAACAGGTTTTCACCGTTGACGATAAATGTTTCTTTGAATGACATAATGTGTTTTTTTTTAGATGTTTATATAATGAATAACAGTTTTTGGTGTCGCTTTGTTTACGGTATGCGAAGCTTCTCTAACATCTGCACCCGAATATCTGTTTGATGTCGAAGTAACTTGTCGTAGTCCGAATCAGTGTCGGTTAATTTCATGACCAGTACGAACAATTCAATGGCAAGAAAAAAGAATAAGAAAAGCAAATAAACAAATAACCCGATCGAGGAAGAAGTTACTACATTGTGTAGTAGTGTCAGTTCATCCAAAAAACCAGTCGAGGCGTTTAACTCCTGTTCCTTTCGTTCTTTAATAGACATGATGGAAGCTGCAAGTGCAAACTTTTTGTTTTGTAGCGTTTCGATCTGTTTGTGCAACTGTTCCATCTCTAGTTTTTTAGGATTCTCCATAACGGATTTATTCGTCGATTGCGTACTGTTCACTTCCTTACCTTCACGATCCCTGGTAACACTGCGATTCGTATAAGACGTTATAATGACCGGATTCTTCTTAAGATCTTCGCTTACAGTTTCGTATCTTGAATTGGCGGTCGCAATCATCGTATCCAAGTCTTGAATTTGTTTCTGTATATCATCTTCTGATTGTTTGACTGCAATTTTTACTCGCTCATCCATTACCTGTGCTTTACGCAAATCGATATCGTCTTTGAAAGTGATCTGATCCATGATGAAGGCACCCAATATGGACATCACCAAGGCAAGCAGTATACGGAATAGGCTAGACCACGCACTTACGCGTGTAGACAGAATAATAATGCGTTCGATCTGAATAACGACGAAACTCATTAATACGCCCCCGAAAACACCGCCCCAACCTGATAAATGCAGGTAGCGTGTAGCGAAGCTATAGCCGATAAAGAACCAGACCAAAATGATAAGTAACATGGCAGACGTGTATTTTTTTACATTTTTCCGCGATTGCTCACTAGAGTTTTTGACGAGATTATAATTGAAACCTGTTAGGAAACAACCGAATTTTAACCACCACTCCTTCATACGCTTAAAATTTCTTCGTTAATAAATAAGCTTGGGTAATAGAAGCCATCCCTTTCATAAAGCCTCGTTTGTAGGAAAGGATAGCACGTTCGCATAAACCTGTACCTGTCTGCAATGCTTGTTCGAATGTCTTGACTTTTTCGATGTGATCCCCTAAATCCGTTTGTTTGATTCTCAGTTCATCCACCAGATCCACTAATCCAGCCCGTTCGCGGGAGTGAATGTGAAATTCAATATCTTTCATGAGCGAATCATGGTAGGTTTTAACCTGATGGACCAGAATCTCGAGGTCATATTTTATCAGTTTAATATTGTCATTTCGATAACCCTCGTCGGGGCTAGTCAGTGCATCGTTATATCCCCGTGTTTCAAAATCCTGCTGCAGATAATTATAAATGAGAAAAATACCTTGCCCATCGTGTACGGATGCGCCATTAAGTTGAGATTTGCTGTCCACAGATGCCGGCGACGCGTTAACGGGAACGGATGGCGTTTCCGTTACATGCTGCGTATCTTTGTTCTTTTTAAAAATTGTAAACCATCCCATTTGTTTTGTGTTATGTTACAACAAAATAAGGAGGAAAGGGAAAAAGATGGGAAGAGATTTAGGTAAGTAAGTCGAAAAAATAGGTGAAAGCTATCAATTAGTCGGTAAAAGGGTGGGGCACTATCTGCCCCATTCATATTTTATACCCAAACTATACCATCGTCCAGGCATCGGAATAGCACTTGTTTCGATATAGGTAACATCAAAGATGTTTTGTGCATCTGCATACACCGAAAGAAACGGAAAGCTGTATCCAATTCGTAAATCCGTTAAGAAATAGGATTTATCTGATATGCGCTGATGGAAGCGATTAGCTATAGAAGCATTCCAAATCCTATTGTTTGCCATGAGGAGTAGTTTTCCCTGGTGTTTCAGATTTTCCAGACTGTATTTAGAAGTAACCCCCTCTGTTTGCTCTAGGGAGGAATCGAGGTAATTGTATCCTAGATTCACCCTATAACGGATATTGTTTACTTGAAAAGTATATAGAAAATTAGTATTTATCCCGTGTACTTTGTTTTTGCCGATATTAAATGGTTGGTAAGGATCGTTTACATCCGTTTTTATCCAATCGATAAAATCTCGGATGTTCCGATAAAAATATCCTCCATGTACAATAAAATTTGTGCTTTGGAATTTAATCGCGCCTTCGGTTTGCCAGGCATCTTCCGAAAATAAGTCCGGATTGCCGATATTTCCCGGACGTTGGTTTAAATAAAGGTCTGTAAACGAGGGGATACGCTGACTTGATCCGGTGTTGAATACGACTTTCCAACTCCGTGTAATGTTATAACCTAGATCTATACCCGGATAAACCTGCCAACCATACTGTGTATTATAGTTTATATATGCACCTGCATTGACCGTCAGGTTTTTTAGCTGTTCGGTTCTAAATTCTGCGTAAGCACCATGGTTGTTTCGGTTGTGAACACCCATATTAGAACTTGCGATACGGTCGAGACGGGATTCCAAACCCAAACCAAAATCTCCGAATGTGGTGTGATATCGACTGTTCAGCTCCATGGAGAACGCATTGGTATAATGCCGTGAACGTGCGGAGGAAAGGTTATGCTTAAAATAACGGTAATCATCTTCGTTATAACGGTTGGTTATGCGCGGGCTAAGATAGAAACGTTCGGAAAGCTGATGTTTGGAGCTTATAGAAGCAAATATCGTTTCTACAATTTCTTCGGATTCTCGATCACCTGGAGCCGCATAAAAGCCATTAGCCCCGAAACGGTTATACATATAGCTGCCTAACCATTCTACCTCGTTATTACCATCTAACGCTAGATTTCCTTGATAGAAAATTTTATCGTTTTGGGATGCCGTATTGTAGCGTTGTCCGTTGGATTTTTCTTTGTTATAGTAAACCTGATGTTGGTGTTTGTCATTAAACCAACTTGCACCGATTTGCGTACCGGCATGATAATAAATGCCGTCTTTAGCCTCTTCGTCTCTGTTTTTAAACGAACTTCCCGTATATACGTTGGCTTGGATTGAGGTTTTGTCTACTGTCTTGGTAATGATGTTGATTGCTCCAGTTAAAGCATTGACACCATAAATGCGTGCCGCTGCACCCCGAAGTACCTCTATTCTTTCGATAGCATCTAAAGGAATAGGCAGATTCAGACTATGATGGGCAGTTTGCGAATCGGAAACCTTTGCTCCATTGACCAATATCAGCGTTTGCTCAAAGCTTCCTCCATCAATACTTACATCTGCCTGTGTACCAAACGGCCCACGTTGTCGTAGGTCGACCCCGTTTAAGAGACCGAGCACCTCGTTCAAATTTTTGACGGGTAGTTGTTTAATTTGCGCTGCATTCAAAATCTCCACATTCCTGTTGTCTTTACTAAATGGAATCTGTAATCGGTTTGCATGAACGGTCACTTCCTGAATACTGTCTTGTTTTGCTTCTTGCGCATGTCCCCACAACGGCAAAAATGCTACGGCTAATAATATCTGGTGATTATTTATGAATTTCATACGGCAAAAGTATTATCTTTCCGGATTGTTATATGGTTCCAATTTTAATAAGATGAGTAGTCCGGTTTTAGATTTGTTCTCCAGTTTTGTGTTTATTGACCGAACATCGGCACAACCTATATATTTACAGGTTTCCCAACAGATGATTAATGCTATTCAGCGTGGATATTTATTGGTAGGTACAAAATTGCCGGGAACGAGGGCGCTAAGTGAAGTGCTAGGGGTACATCGCAAGACGGTGATTGCAATATACGATGAATTGGAGGCGCAGGGATGGGTGGAGGTGCGACCGAACAAGGGCACGTTTGTCATCAATCAATCTCATCAGGTTAAGATAGACAAACCATACGAAAAATTGGTTTCACTGGCAAAATACCCTGTCTGCACCGGGTTTACATTTCGGCAATCTACCATTCTGGATAATCCCTTTGAATTCTCCAACAACCATTTGGCTTTTAATGACGGACAGCCAGACATACGGCTCACACAAATGCAGAACCTTTCCCGCTGGTATAGTGCGTCAATGAAACGTAAGCACAACTTGAAACGCCTTACGGGCTATAATATGGAAGGAAGTGAATATTTTAGAGAGCAACTGAGCAACTATTTGAATTTTTCGCGAGGCTTGCACATTTCCAAAAATAACTTGCTTATCACCCGGAGTGTGGAAATGAGTTTATATATAATTTCGCAAATCTTGCTTTCGAAAGGTGATCAGGTTTTAGTCGGTGATTTGAGTATGTTTTCGGCCAACATGGTTTTTCAAAAAATGGGAGCGAAAGTGAGTACAATTCCAGTAGATGAAAGCGGTATCGATGTAGATTATATCCGCGCACGTTTTAAGCCGGGCGAGGTACGTTTGGTACATGTCACACCCCATCATCATTATCCGACCACCGTTACGCTGTCTGCCCAAAAAAGAATCGCTTTGTTGCAGTTAGCTCAGGAATACGGTTTCATTATTGTAGAAGACGATTATGATTATGATTTTCAATATGACCAGACCGCAGTGATGCCCTTAGCAAGTGGCGATATCGATGGAATGGTCGTCTATGTAGGATCGTTTGGAAAATCGCTTGCGCCTGCTTTTCGGAAAGGTTTTGTTGTAGCACCTGATAACCTTATTGTTGAAATGCGTAAATATTTAGGTATCATCGACAGACAAGGCGATGTGATTATGGAACAAGCTTTGGGGGAAATGATAGAGGAGGGGGAGATACATCGACATCTCAAAAAATCGATGAAGATATATCGTGAACGTCGGGATCTGTTCTGTGAAATTTTAGAAAAACGCTTTAATGATATAGTCAAGTTCCAAAAGCCGTCCGGCGGTTTAGCATTATGGACAACGTGGGATAAGCGGTTATCCCTATTTAAGTTAGCGAATTTATGTAAAAAAGAGAATCTATTTATTCCAAAGAATTTATTATACCAAAACAATACGATATCCGGTATGCGGATAGGTTTTGGCCATTTAAATGAACCCGAGATGGAGGAAGCGCTGGAGATACTGCGGAGAGGGATGGTAAAAATAACCTAATGCCATTCCTCCCGTCCGATAATTTCTCCTTGTTGTATGTCCGATGTTCCTTCATTTTGATCGGCTTTGAATTTACCTTTTAAAGAAGGTTGCCCGGCATCTACCCAAGCAGAAAACCAAAAAGATCCCGTACGCTGAATAGATTTTCGCATGCGGTCTTCAACCATACCCTGCATGCGCTGATGGTATGCATTGGCATACGCGTCAGAATAGGTGGAAATAAGTATATTGTTCCGGGTAATATAACTTCGTTGTAGATGTTTGGGAAATGTGTTGGAAAGCTCTTTCTCGAATAATAGTACCGAATCAACTAACGCATTGCTTTCCCGTATAATGGCCCACGCCGAATCGAGTGGACTATCGAGATAGCGAGCTTTTCCGACGAACAGGTTATAATCATCGGCAAACATTTCCGGTAATCTGCTCTCCCAAAATGCATGAATGCCGATTTGTCCGGTTAGCTGCCCATTATAGTTACGTGTTGTATGTAGCGGTACATGTGCATCTGAAACATAGTGACCGAGATCGGCCGAATGACGAATAATGGCGTCTGTGTTTTTTTCCCGAAAAGCTTTCACCAATTTTTGGTAAGTGAAATAGATCTGCCACGGCACGATACCGTTGGCATGTAACTTACGCTCCTGAAATTTTTCCACCGCTTGGCTCCAATGTATGGGGATAGCATTTACATAACCGTCTTCATATTCCTCTACGTCAATAAAATGTCTTGGCGATTCCAAAGAATCTACATAACATCGTTTATCGGCGTCCACCGCCTTTTCTGTAATCACATCAATGTGCTTTTTGTAGAACGCTGCAAGTTGTGTGGGTAGTGTAAATACGGCTGCATGATTAATTTTTTTGTGCGCATAAAATCCCCATGAACAGCATATGACGATAAGGAGCATGCAGAGCAGATAATTAAATTTATTATACATAATTCACTCGTATAGATGGTTTACTTGAAAGGTAATAAATTTATATTAAATATATGTTATTCGTTTACTAATTAGCGGAAATTTAGTACTTTGGGGCTTGTTAAAAGGCTAGAAAGTTATCGTTCTAACTTTAAATATAAATACATGAAGATTCTATACGGAGTGCAAGGAACAGGTAACGGTCATTTATGTAGAGCGTTAGATATTATTCCAATACTGCAGACCTTAGGAGAAGTGGACGTGCTGGTGAGCGGTATCCAAGCGGATATAGAACTTCCATTTCCAGTAAAATATCGTCTACACGGTTTGAGCTTTATTTTCGGAAAATCGGGAGGTGTCGATTTGTGGCGGACTTTCATGAGTTCTACTGTCCGACTATTTATTAAAGAGATTAATACGCTGCCGGTAGAGAATTACGATTTGATCATCAATGATTTTGAACCGATTTCGGCATGGGCTTGTCAAACACGCGATATACCTTGTGTCGGATTGAGCCATCAAATTGCAGCATTGCATCCCGCTAGTCCCAAACCCGAAGAAGCGGATATGCTAGGCAAATTTATCATGAAGAATTATGCGCCCGCCAGTACATCTTACGGATTCCATTTTAAATCCTATAACGATCACATCTATACACCTGTAATCCGGGAATCTGTTCGTCAGCTCGATCCGAAGGATCATGGGCATTATACCGTCTATTTGCCCTCGTATGATGATGCCCATTTGTTGAAAAATCTTTCCAAATTTCCCGATATTCAATGGGATGTGTATTCCAAACATAATAAAAGTAAGTTTACGGTCAAGAATGTGACGATTAATCCCATACAGAGTGATACCTTTGTGAAAAGTATGGCTAATGCGGCCGGGGTGTTGTGCGGAGCAGGATTTGAAACCCCTGCAGAGGCGTTGTTTCTGGAAAAAAAATTGTTGGTGATTCCTATGAAGAATCAATACGAGCAACACTTAAATGCTGCGGCTTTGGAACAAATGGGCGTTCCGGTAATTGGTAGCTTGAAGAAGAAGTTTGATTATGCTATGGAAGCATGGCTGAATAGTAAGAATAAAGTAAAGGTTGATTATCCCAATATGACAAGGGAAATTGTGATGAATATAGTAGAAAAACATAAACAATGAATATAAACAAGATTGGATTTGCCATGATGGCAGTTACATTTACAGGAATATCCGCAACGCAGGCGCAGGTTTTAAAATCAAATACCGATTCCGTATCCTATGCATTGGGTAAGGATGTAGGTTCTTCACTTACAAGCAGCGGTGTTAAGATTAATGCTGAAAGTTTCTTACAAGGTGTAAATGACGCTATACAGGGAAAAGAGGAATTGATAGGCGAAGAAGAGGGTATACGTATTATTAAAGCGGCTTTTGCAAAAGCAGCGGAAGAAAAAATCAATGTATTTAAGGAAGAAGAGATCACATTTTTTAATACCCTTAAGGAAAAGCCAGGTGTCCAACATCTTCAAGATGGACTTTATTATGAAGTGATTCAAGAAGGAAGTGGATTGAAGCCGACGGGTGAGGATGAAGTAACTGTACATTATAAAGGTACATTGGCGGATGGAAAAGTTTTTGATAATTCATATGAACGTGGAGAACCGTTGGATATTGATTTAGCCAATGTTATTAAAGGATGGCAGTTGGGCATTCCATTAATGGCAAGTGGGGCGAAATATAGATTATATATCCCCTCTAGCTTAGGTTATGGTGAACGTGGTGCGGGAAAAGATATACCGCCTTATAGCCCATTGATTTTTGACATCGAATTAATTGCTATAAAAGGCCAAGAAGCACCAGCCACGTTGTAGAGGAGTAAAGACGTCGTCAACAATAATGAAAGATGATAGCATTAAAGAAACTAGGACAGTCCGTATTACAAGTTGCACCTATTGGTTTGGGGACGATGTCGCTGAAAGGTGGTGCTACAAAACAAAATACGGAAGTTTTGCGACGTGCTGTCGAATTGGGTGTTAATTATTTTGATACGGCCGATTTGTACGAGCGCGGCATGAACGAGGACATGATCGGCCAAGCACTAACATCGGTACGTGACAAAGTCATTTTGGCAACCAAAGTCGGTAATCAATGGCGTTCTGATGGTAGTACATGGGATTGGAAAGCTACCAAATCTTACATTATCAAGGCGGTAGAGGCTTCGTTAGCACGATTAAACACCGACTATATTGATTTATACCAATTGCACGGTGGCACAATAGAGGATCCGATAGATGAAATCATAGAAGCATTCGAGCAGTTGGTAAAAGAAGGTAAGATTCGTTATTATGGTCTCTCTTCTATACGGCCGAACGTGATTAGAGAATATACCGAAAAGTCAAATATCGTAAGCGTCATGATGCAGTATAATCTACTAGATCGCAGACCAGAAGTTATTTATCCCCTCTTGGAGGAGAAGAATATTTCTGTTATTAGTCGTGGGGTATTGACACAGGGATTGTTAATCGATAAACCAATAAAAGATTATTTGCAATTGACTTCCGGAGAAGTGGGACGTGCAAAACGGAACGTGGAGAAGCTGGCCACTTCGTTAGGTATCAGTAGAACCAAGCTTTTGCTGACGTGGGTTTTGAGCCATTCGGTCGTAGATGTTGCGGTGATAGGCGTGCGTACGTTGGCACAATTGAATGATCTAAAAGACGTTATCGACCAACCACTTGTGTTATCTGAAAACGATCGTGCGGAGTTAGAGCAGGGTATACGTAAACTAGTATATAAAGAGCATTTATAAAAATATAGAGACGCAACATCTTGCGTCTCTATATTTCTCTCTTATTTTAAGAAAGGATAAATTGTACGTCCGCATAAAATTTAACGTCCTCACTGACCATCACACCTCCTGTTTCCAAAGCGGCGTTCCAAGTCAATCCAAACTCTTGACGGTTAATCTTGCCATTTACCGTGTATCCGACTTTTTGGTTGCCCCAAGGGTCTTTTGCTAAACCACCAAATTCGGCAACAAAGCTTGCTGGCTTAGTAACGTCTTTAATGGTTAGATCACCCGTTAATTCAAACTCGTCATCATCTATCTTTTTGATTTCATTTGTTTTAAAGCGAATAGTAGGATAAGCGTCAGCGTTGAAGAAATCAGCACCTCTTAAATGTTCGTCGCGTGACTCACTTTTGGTATTGATAGAAGCAGTTTTAATCGAAATATCTACGTTGGCTTGTGTTAGATCTTCTGCATTTCCATCTACTGTAACATCAAAATCGTGAAAATACCCTTTGACGTTAGAAATCATCATATGTTTTACTTTAAATTCTATTTCGCTATGCGCTTTGTCTAAGCTCCATGTTGCCATAATGTTATTTTATTTTTTAATTTAAACTTTAATTCTCTTGAACATTACAAATGTAGACCAAAAATCAGCACGGTGCATTGATGTATGTTAAGAAAAAGCATGGGTTAGAACAGTGATGTTTGCCCAGAGTCGTCGAGATTAATATCATCAGGATTTGTAATTTCAAAGCTGACGTTATCACGGTCGTTATCTTGTGATATAATCATTTCTTCATTTTTTCCTTCTTCTATTGTCCCCATGTCCGTAAGATCCTGTTTTACATTTTCTTCGGAAGTTTCCTTTTCTGGTTGATCAACGGAAGGAAGCAGGGCGTCTTCTGTTTGCTGCTCTATTTTTTCCGTAAGGTCAATGTCCTCCGTGATCAATTTTACGTTCTTTACCGTATGGAACGAAAGCCTGTTACCTTGTGCCCGCATACCTTTGATATCGATAACCTCGTTTAAGGCTTGTTCTAAGACCTCTGGTGTTTGTGCTTTCCCTTTCAATAGGTTTACACGAACCACTGGTTCTGTGCCGTTTGTCAGGACAATAAGCTTAGAACCGGGGGCTTCGTTAATGAAGGAGAGACGTTTGCCGATGGGTTGATCGTCGAACTTGAAGCGTTTTACATAATATGTTCCCGATTTACCATCTTGATGAACAGCGGTATAGACATGTTCCGATACAAATTTCTCCATCCGCAAAACATGGCCGTCAAAGTGGTTGCTGAGATCAAAGCTGGAGAACTCATAGGAGCCGTCTTTGTATACCAATAGGATCTTGTCGTCACCATCAAATTCACCTAAATAACGACCACGTTCGTCTGCATTCAGACGACGAAGAACATCGTCAAACCAGATTTTACGTCCGGCAAGTGTTGAAATACCAGCATTTTTGAAAGAAACCTTCTTAACTGGATATTTGGAAACGATATTACCTTGGGAAGCTCGACCTTTAATAGCGATTTCAGCAAAATCAATGTCAAAGCTGAGTTTCCGTAATTTTGAATGCGGTTTGAGCTGTATATTCACGATTTCGGCCTCTCCATTTGGATTGGCTGTGAAGTAAAGTACTTTAGAGCCTTTTGTTCCCTTGGAAATATCGTATTCTTTATCCCGTGTGACACCGGTGACGGCAAACCGTTTGACATAACTTGTACCCGAAGTGCCATCTTTATAAATCGCATTGTAAATCGTACGGTCATCACCTTTTTTAAAAACGGCGACGTGAATGATGTCTTTTCCGACAAAAACTTTGTCTTGTACTTTGGTGACGGAATATTTGCCATCAGCGCGAAATACGATGATATCGTCTATGTCGGAACATTCCGATACAAATTCATCTTTACGCATGCCGGTTCCAATAAAACCCTCTACACGGTTTACATACAACTTGGCATTAGCTAACGCCACTTGCGAAGCTTCTACCTTGTCGAAGATCCGGATTTCTGTTTTGCGTTCCCGTCCCTTACTATATTTGCTGCGTAAATGTTCGAACCAGTCGATTGTGAATTCCGTCAGGTTACGTAAATTTCTTTTAACCACCTTGATGTCATCTTCCAATGCCTTCATCTGCTCGTCGGCTTTCTTTACATCGAAGCGCGTGATGCTACTCATCGGTTTATCGATCAGGCGTTTATAATCTTCCGGGGTGATCGCACGATAAAATTGATCGAAAAATGGTTCAAAAAGTTTATCTAACACCTGCACGACGGTATCAAAATCACCTGAATTTTCATAGGCAGGATGTTTATACATGCCTTCTTGTATGAAAATTTTCAGCAACGAACTGAAGAATATTTTTTCCAGCAATTCGTGAAGCTTAATCTCGAGTTCTCTTTTTAAGAGTGCTTTCGTTTGCTTGGTATTTTCAATCAAGATATCGTTCACACTCATAAAGTGCGGTTTGTTATCGATGATAACACAGGTATTGGGAGAAATCGACGTTTCGCAGGCGGTAAAAGCATATAGTGCATCGATGGTCACATCCGGAGAAATACCAGCGGCCAAATGCACGATAATTTCTACATTTTTAGCGGTATTATCTTCAATGCGTTTAATTTTTATTTTGCCTTTTTCGTTGGCCGTAACTACACTATCAATCAAACCGCCTGTCGTTGTCCCGTAAGGAATTTCGGTGATGGCAAGCGTCTTTTTATCCCGTTCTTCAATTTTAGCACGTACGCGGATTTTTCCGCCTCGACGCCCTTCATTATAATTGGAGACGTCAGCAAGTCCTCCTGTCGGAAAATCTGGAAAGAGATGGGGACGCTCGCCTTTTAGTACCTGTATAGCACCATCGATCAACTCGATAAAGTTATGCGGCATTATTTTAGTCGCCAATCCGACGGCAATCCCTTCTGCACCTTGTGCTAAGAGGAGCGGAAATTTTACCGGTAAGGTAACGGGTTCTTTATTTCGTCCGTCGTAACTTAGTTGCCATTCGGTCGTATCGGGGTTGAAGATTACTTCATTAGCGAATTTAGACAACCGACCCTCAATATAACGGGGAGCAGCTGCGGAATCACCTGTTATGGGATCGCCCCAGTTTCCCTGACAGTCGATTAATAGATCTTTTTGACCGAGTTGCACCATGGCATCACCAATAGAAGCATCCCCATGCGGATGGTATTTCATCGTATTACCAATCACATTGGCTGCTTTATTGTAACGTCCATCATCCATTTCCTTTAAGGAATGCAGGATACGCCGTTGTACAGGTTTAAAACCATCGTTGATATGCGGCACAGCACGATCCAGGATAACGTATGAAGCATAATCCAGAAACCAGTTTTCATACAGACCCGATAGGGGTATCGTGGTCGAATTTAACTCGTGTTCGGGATGGTCTGTGTTCTGATCTGGATTTCCGTTCGGAAAATTTGTCTCTTCGCTCATTTAAAATAAAATGCCTTTTATTTTGATACAGTTTGTTTCATTTTGAAAGTAAGTAAAAGTACGAAAAAACGAAGAATCCTAAAAGAAATTCGTGTGATGATTTGATTTAGTCATCATGATAAAGAAAATCTTCCACACATAAATTTGTTTCATCAAGCAGCTGTGCAAAAAAGTCTGCCGACAACGTCAGTTTTTCCCTTGCTATTTTTGTTTCCTTCAGCAGATATACGGCATTGTCAAAGGAGATTATAAATTCTTCCTGCGTTTATTTTGTTTTAGCGTTCATGTATGCAAAATTATCGTCCGGCAACGCCGGTTTTCAGCCTGTTATTTTTGTGACATGGAGCGGGTACGCGGGATTGTCGGACGACAAAACAAAATCTTCTTTCCATGATTTTGTTTCGTTAGACGAATATCTAGAAATGTCGTCCGACAATCCGAAATTTCCGTTCACTTTTTTTGTTTTGTCAGATGACTTTTTGTTTTTGTTAGACGGTTTTTTTGAAAACTTGTCCGTTTTTTATTTTCTGAGCGGTGTTCTTGCAAAACGGTAAAAAGTGTATTTAAATGCTTTTCAAGGTTGTTTTTTAATGGGGAAGCATGTTTTAGATAGCCCTTTCATGGGGCAAAATCCTGCCAAAAAGATTTTTGGGGTAACCCTCATTTTGGCAGGATTTTATCCTATGCATATCAGAAAAAATGTGCATGGACCTTGACGTAATGTTAACGCAACGAAAAACCCGCTTCTTTCACATCGCTGGAACTCGTTCCGATAAATAGCTTGAAATCGCCCGGTTCGGCCACAAACTCTAGCTCGTTGTTGTAAAACTTCAGATCATCGACCGTAATCTCAAAGCGGATATCACGACTTTCCCCTTTTTTCAGAAAAACCTTCTGAAAGCCTTTAAGCTCCTTTACAGGACGCGTAACTGAACCCACTAGGTCGCGGATATACAGCTGAACAACTTCTTCGCCATCATAATTACCCGTATTGCTCAGGGTAATCGTAGCGGTGAGTTTGTCATCGGCACCCATCGTGTTTTTATCCAATTGGATATCGCTGTAGTTGAATGTGGTGTAACTTAATCCGTATCCAAAAGGGTAGAGGGGTTCGTTCGTGACATCGAGATAGTTCGAACGAAATTTTTCAAACCATGCGCCATCAGCCAAGGGGCGTCCGGTGTTTTTAGCACTGTAATACAAAGGGATTTGTCCTACGTTTTGCGGAAATGTAGCCGGTAGTTTACCGGAAGGATTCACTTCGCCAAAGAGCACATCGGCCACCGCTTTACCCGTTTCGGTACCCCCAAACCAAACATTCAATATAGCAGGAACATGTTCGTTTTCCCAAATCAATGTTAAGGGCCGGCCTGCAAACAAAACCAATACAACAGGTTTGCCGGTTTTCAGTAATGCCTCCAATAGTCTTTTCTGTGTGTCTGGAATACCCAGTTCCGTACGACTGGAGCTTTCCCCACTCATTTCAGAGGACTCTCCTAAAGCCGCTACAATAACATCGGCCGATGCTGCTACCTGCAACGCTTCTGCGATGATTTCATCTTCTGGTCGTCCATCCCGTGGTATCGTGCGACCAAACATCGTCGCCCGTTCTTGATACGCCGCATCCGACAGTAGGTTTGCGCCTAAATGTTGTACGATGTTAACCTTGTCACCCAAAGCGGCTTGCATTCCCTCCAATAGACTAGGAGTGTTTTCGAGATCCGCACTTACACTCCACGTACCGGGCATATTCGCTCGGGTGTTTGATAATGGGCCGATAAGTGCAACCGTACCCTCTTTTTTCAAGGGTAGGGTATTGTTTTCGTTCTTAAGAAGCACAAAAGATTTACCGGCGATTTCACGCGCTTTCGCTAAATGGGCTGTCGTAAGGATATTGTTCTTTGCCCGTTCCTCATCGCAGTAGCGGAAAGGATCTTCAAAAAGCCCCAATTTATATTTCGCTTCTAATATGAGTCTACAGGCTTCATCAATTTCAGCTTGTGCCACTTTGCCTTCATCCAACGATTTTTTTAGGGTTGTCAGATAACCTTCGCCGACCATATCCATGTGTACGCCCGCCTTCAACGCTAGTGCGGATACCGCTTGTAGATCACCTAAGCCGTGATCAATGAGTTCGTTAATTGCGGTATAGTCGGTAACGACCATCCCTTTGAATCCCCATTGGTTGCGTAAAACATCCGTCATCAGCCATCTATTTGCAGTAGCAGGTACACCATTGATATCGTTAAACGATGTCATCACCGTTCCGGCACCGGCATCGATGGCGGCTTTGTAGGGCGGGAAGTATTCGTTATACATCCGGTGCAGACTCATATCGGTTGTATGGTAATCTCTTCCAGCTTCGGCGGCTCCATAAAGCGCAAAGTGTTTCACACAGGCCATCAAGGTATAGTTTGTAGCGAGATCTTCACCTTGGTACCCCTTAACCATTTCTGTTGCTATGCGCGAGCTAAGGTAGGTGTCTTCACCACTTCCTTCGGATATCCGACCCCAACGGGGATCCCGGGAAATATCGACCATCGGGGAGAATGTCCAGTTCAAACCATCTGCACTGGCTTCTACCGCGGCGATACGTGCCGATTCACGAATAAGTCCCATATCCCAGGTAGCGGCTAAACCGAGGGGGATAGGAAACATCGTTTTATACCCATGGATAACGTCCATGCCGAAAATAATCGGAATGCCCAAACGCGATTGTGTAACCGCTAATTCTTGTGCAGCTCTGATTTTAGCAGGAGAAGACATGCTGAAGATTCCGCCGATTTCGCCTGCCTTTATTTTGGCTTCTACACCGGTAGATACAACCGAGCCCGTCACGGCTTCGCCTCCGGTAACGAGATTTAGCTGCCCAATTTTTTCTTCCACGGTCATCTTGCCCATGAGATCTGCAATAAATTTATCCATTTTGGTGTCGGTTTGGGCGTTTGCGTCCAACCACGCTATGGTGGCGATACCGAGCATCCATATTGTTAATCTTTTCATGATCGTTATCCTTATTTTATGGAGTTATCTATTTTATTCTATTTTGGTAATGGTGGACAATTCGGAAACACCATTCTCATTAAACGCCTCTATCGCGAAATAATAGGTTTGATCGGTGTTCAAGGACTTTAATAAGAGTTCATTGTCTTCATAAACCATCCACGAGCTATACAACTTATCCGGAGCAATGCCCCAACGTACATTATAACCTTGTGCATTGGTTTGCTTCGACCAGCTTAAAGCGATATCGCGCCTGTCACTATACCTATCTAAACGAAAGTTTTTAACGGGAGCAGGTTTTTTCCCGTTTCCTATTCCGAAGATTCGGATCTCGGACATCGCTAGGTGAGGAGTAGGTACCTCGATATTCTTATATCGGATATAACGTGTTGATACTGCGGATTCCAACTCGATATAGTCGTTGGGTGTATCCTTAAAACTTTTGCTTTTATCAACAATTGTAAACCAGTTTTCGCCATCACCAGAACCTTCCAATGTATAGCGATGTCTTAATCCTTCGATGCGTCCATACATATCCGACTGATAATCGGCATAATTGATTTGGATAGCATATATATCAGCTTGTTTTTCCAGATCGATAACGACCCATTGGCGGGCATCATTGTTTTCGGCCAGCCAAGACGTTTTGGCAATCTCATCAGTCAATGCCGATGCATCGTATCCCTCTTGGATCGATGATACATGGACGGGTTTGTTGTAAGAGAGTAACATCCATCCTCTAAACTGACCTCCTTTATTCGGTACGGAAGGCGCATAACGTGGATAATCTCCGAAGTAGGTGTCCGTATACATGATTCCGTCCTCATCGAAAAAAGTAGGAAACATACAAAGTCGTCTTTCCCAGGTCATGTTCACCGAATAATCCATCGTTGCAAAATGCCAATAATGACCACCGGGACCGACAACCGTACTGCCATGTCCCGCACCGTTCATATAGCCACCCGGCTTATACGAAATCGGGTTGTGCGCCTGATAGGTATAAGGGCCAAGTGGCTGGTCCGCTATGTAAACACCATCGCCATATACGTTAAATTGGGTGCCGGGAGCAGCATATTGCATATAATATTTGTTGTTGTGCTTGGTAAGCCAGGGCCCTTCAATATAACCGCCCAGCACGGTGTCAGCATGGTTTTCTCCAAAGCGTTCCCAACCATGTTTTTCGGGCGCTAAGTTGAAAAGCTCGACGATAACCGAATCGGCAATGAACCGCTTGTTTTTATCCAATTTACGTCCGCGGATAGGAAATTTGTTGGATGAACCCCAGAACATATAAGCCTGTCCGTCATCATCGATAAATAGATCTGGATCTTGCAAGTTGTTAATGATGGAGGGAGTGGCTTTCCAATCGCCTTTTTTTGGATCGTCGGTATATAGGACACTCATGTGGCCAGATGGATCACCCGTAACATATAATATGGAATCTCTGTAGTTGTGTGCGGCTGGTGCGTTCGATCCCTCGAAATACCACTTCTCGGGCGTGATGAAATTCCAGTTTTGTAGGTCGGTAGAATGCCAGTACCCCATGGATCGGGTAACGAACATATAATATTCACCGCGGAATTCAACAACCGCCGGGTCGGCTCCGGATCGATAGGATATATCGCGATGTGCATTATAGATCATGTAGGTGTAATCCACGTTCAGTGGATTGCAGTAGGTGTCGGCGCGCATGTTTTGGCTATGTCCTGCGGTAGCAAACAGGACAAAAAGTAAGGCGAGCCAGATCTTATCGATATTCTTTGTCAACTTCATATTTATCTTGTAACATTAGCAATTCCCGCTGTAGTTTTTGTGTTAATTTTGCTGTTCCTTTTTTACCGTATATATTTTTGATCTCGGAGGGATCTTTTTGGAGATCATAAAGCTCCGAAAGATTCTCTTTTGGAAAATGCATCAATTTGTACCGTTCCATTTTTACCCCGTAATGTGCACGGACACTATGGAAGCCTGGATATTCATAGTAATGATAGTAAAGTGATTTTCGCCAGTCTTTTGGTGTTTTTCCATGTTGTACGAGTGCTTTGAAAGATTTCCCTTGCATTTCATCTGGTACGGCAATCTGACATAAATCCAATAGGGTGGGGGCAAAATCTATATTCTGTGTTAAACCATCTATTTTGATGCCTGGCTCAATATGTTTAGGGTAGGACATGAGCAAAGGCATACCAAAGGATTCTTCGTACATAAAGCGTTTGTCGAACCATCCATGTTCGCCAAGGTAAAAGCCTTGGTCTGATGTATAGATAACAATGGTGTTTTTGTCCAATCCATTAGCTTTTAGATAGTCCAAAATCGCACCAACACTTTCATCTACCGATTTGACCGTAGCTAGGTAATCCTGCATATAGCGCTGGAACTTCCAGAGCGCTTTTTCTTTTTCCGTACGTTCCGTAATATGGAAATCGTTGTTACGATCTCTGTAAGCCGTAAAGAAACGTTTCTGTTCTGCGGATGTCATGGTATTTAAGAAAGCATGAGGCCAAGGATCGTACAGTAAGGTATCTGAATCGGTACCGGTTACCATCTTCAGATCATGGCCTTCGTACATGTCTCGATAAATATTCATCTCTTGTTGCGCAGCTGCATATCGTCCTTCGTAATCATCGAAATATGTTTCGGGCACCGGAAAGGTGGTGTTTTCATAAAGCTTGTAGTGTCGTTCGGCGGGCACCCAATTGCGATGCGGGGCTTTATGGTGCATCATGAGGAAAAACGGTTTGTTTTTATCACGATGTTCCAACCAATCTGTGGTCAGGTTGGTAATCAGATCGGTGACATAACCCATACGACGAACGGTATCCTGTTCCGTAATGAAATAGGGATTGTAATAATCCCCTTGATCATTTAAAATTTCCCAATGATCGAAGCCCGTTGGTTTTGAAATGAGGTGCCATTTACCGATAATAGCTGTTTCATAACCGTTTTGCTGTAGTATTTTGGGGAGCGTCTGTTGGGTACCGTCAAAACCTCTATTTCCATTTTGCATAAATCCATTCTTATGACTGTGTTTACCCGTCAGTATTGCTGCTCGGCTAGGGCCACAAATGGAATTGCTGCAATAATTATTTAAGAATAGTGCTCCCTCATTGGCGATACGGTCGATATGTGGTGTCGGTGCTTTTTGAGAAATAGGATGTCCGTACGCGCTAATGGCCTGTTCTGCATGGTCATCACTCATGATAAATATGACGTTCGGACGCTGCGTGTCTGTCTGACCGTAAGAACTCGAAGAGATGATCCATATGGCGCCGAAAAAAAGAGCATATTTTAAGTTGTTTTTGAACATACGATCTCGGGGTTTAGGTGTTACTTTATCGTACTGAAAAACCTAGTTTCTTTAAGCCTTCTTGTAAATCTGGTGCACCCATGAAAAGATTCCAGATGAACCCATCTTTATAATTCTGAATCATCACGACCATCGGTCCCTGGTCAATGGCAAGATAACGTTGTGGATACCAATTCTCCGATTCGCTATAGGCGTCGTAAAAACCGTATTTACCCCATACGTCATCACCAATGCTATCTTTTAAATAGCGCATAAAGCTGATGCTTTCTTTGGGTGTATAGGGGATGGATGAAATGGCCGCCGTAGGCGATACCACGCCGGTAGGATCGTTGTCCGGATGGTGGGCATTATAACCATTTGTTGAATAACTTGCCGTCCATCCCCAACCTTTATCCGCTCCGTATCCCTTAAATTGTTTTGGGTTATCTTCTGCGTAGGCAATATGAATCTTCGCGTGGTTGGTCACCACGTCTTGGTAGTTTGCATATTGATCAGATAGCCCATTTGGATTTAAGCCTAAAAAGGAATAATGCGACCAAAATAATGGTCCGACTTCACCGTCTTTTGCGTTGTGTTTAACAATGGTTGGTATGTCGTATTTTGTAATCGACGTACGAATAGCGCCATCACGTGCCCAACCTTTGTGATAAGTGGCGGCTGGAATAGCATGTGTAGGGGAGGACGCTCCCAAAATGTAAGCAATCATACATTCATCGAATCCTTGAATAGCATGATTCATGCCCCAACCATGTTTCGGGCTCCAGTGCCAATAAAGCACATCTTTTCCATTTCTATAGAAATCCCAGTTAATACCTTTCCATAGTTCGTCGGCTTTGGCCGCTATCGTTTTCTCTGCTTCGTTACCGTCTTTATAATATTCGCGGATGGTAATCAGTGCCTGTGCCATAAAAGCAGTTTCGACAATATCGCCACCATCATCATTTTTGCTGAAAGCTTTTGGTTTGCCCGTGTCACCGAAATACCAATGCGACCAAGCGCCTTGGAAACGTTCGACCTCATCGAGAAAGTTCAGTGCTTTTTCAAACCGTGCCAGTCCTTCTTCTTTGGTAATAAATTCATTATGTATCCCTACCAAGATAGACATTAAACCAAAACCGCTTCCACCGATAGTAATAACGTTTTCATCGTTTTGGGGATATTCACCATCTATGTGAATCCGTTCTCTGGCCAATCCGGAATTGGGCTCCGCGCCATCCCAAAAATACTGAAAGGTTTGTTTCTGTACAAGCGTAATCAGCGAATCATCGGATAACGTATCGCCTGTCTGCTCAGTTTCTTTGCCGGTATCGTTTTCTGTCTTGTTTGGAGAGGTACAAGACAGGATACCGGCGAGAATACCAAAGTATATAAAATATTTTCTCATAATATAACATGATACACGTACGAGAGACCCGTACGTGCTTTATTAAAATATGTTTTTATTGTAAATTCGGATTTAAGTCCTTTTGAATTTGTGGAACCGGTAGATACTGTGCCGCAGGTGTAAAACCATAGTCTGCAAGCGCCGTTTGTGCCATTCCTGTACGAAGAAGGTCATTATAGCGTTCTCCCCACCATTCACAGGCAAATTCCGCGCGACGCTCATCCAAGACATCCTGTAGGGAAGCACCGCTGATAGGATCTAAATTTACACGGTCCCGAACTAAATTTAATGGTGTATCACCGTTTTGACCCTTCCTAATTTTCGCTTCTGCATTGAGCAATAAGGCATCGGCGTAACGGAGTACACGTATGTTGTTGTCCGAGCCATAGGCAGTACGTCCAGGAGTCATTTGGTTTGCCGGAAGATAGACTTTTCCATTAAAATGGATTTGTCCGTTTGTATTGCCGTAAACTTTATCGCCGCTTGGCGTTTCGACGAACGTGCTGGGATTCGCTCCAGCATATAAAACTGTAGTTTGTAATCGGATATCGTCTCCACGGTCCGTTAAAAAATCGATGATTTTTTGGGATGGTTTCATGAATCCCCACCCGGCGACAGGGCTTCCCTGTTGGTTGCCTGCAGGACCTTGGAAAGCAAAAAATTCACCAGGCCTTACGTCTGTGCCGGACGAATTTCCGAAATCGCTATACTGTATTTCGTAAAGGGATTCCGTGCTCATTTTTCCGTGGATTTTAAACAGCTGGTAGAAGTCATCATACAACTGGAATTTGTTGCTCGCGATGATCTGTTCCGTTGCATCCAGCACAATATCCCAATAAGGGCTACTGTTGTCGTTTTTTGCAATATCACTCGCTGCTTTGGCTTTGAGTAAGAGGGCACTGTATTTTGTTACGCTTCCCACATGCTGCGCATTTCTCGGAATAGCATCTTCCAATGCATCCGCACTTTCGTTCATTTCATCGATGATAAATTGTCGCACCTGTTCTACCGTACTTTTCTCCACTTCGTTGATTACGGCATTGTCAACCAAGATAGGAACATCGCCAAAGACGCGAGACACGATGAGATGCGCAAAGGCACGGATAAAGCGAACCTCTGCTTTGTAGCGATTGTTTAGCGCCCGATTGGTTTGATCTCCAACAGGAATGTGCTCGGCAAATTTATCCAGTTCCAGAAGTGCCTCATTGGCAAAAAAAGCTATTCCGTAGTAGTCGGTCCAGCAATTGTTCAATCCCCAAAAGGCCTGTACAGAAGCATTGTTTTTAAAGTTTTTGATTTCATTTAACTGTGACTGATCGCTTTCGGTACTTCCTTTGTCCAAATCGTCTCCACGCACGGCACGCATGGCTACATCGATCCAATGCACAAAACCTGGTGCTCCTTTGGAAGCGGTTCGATACATACCTGAAACGGGCTGATACATTAAGGACAAGTCCGTATAATCGACCGTTTCCGCCGGTGCAGTATTTTCCATCGGTCGGTCCAGAAAATCCTTAGAACAACTTCCGAACAGGACTACAGAAGAGAATAATGCGATATTGATATATTTTTTCATGATCATCTTGATTAAAATTAATAGGACACTCTGATTCCAACACTATATGTAGCGGATACGGGATAGATACTTAAATCGTACCCTAAGCCTGCAACTCCACTACCGGTAATCTCTGGTGTAAAACCACTGTAGTTTGTGAAGATAGCCGGACGGTCTGCCGTAGCAAAAACCCTGAACCGTGTTTGTTTATCATCTTTTCCGATATTAAAATTATAGCCTAACTGGATATTCTGTATTCGCAGATAGGAGCCACTTTCTACCCAAAAGGAATTGGCCGCGAAGTTATAACCATTCGTTGTCGCTTCTGCCGAAGGATACTTGTTGGTAGAACCTTCGCCATTCCACAGATTGGTGACAAATTCAGCATCTCCGTTCATCATGGAGTGCTGGTTACGTGCTGACCGATTTTGATTCAAAATCTTATTGCCGGCCTGTCCCTGGAAAACAACGCTTAAATCAAAATTCTTGTAGTCGAGTCCCATATTGAAACCATACGTAATCTTAGGAAGATAATTTCCGATATCTGTTCTGTCGTTTTCATCCAATATACCGTCGCTATTTTGATCTTTGTAGATAAAATAACCGGGTTTTACGCCCTCTCTACTGCCAATAGGATCATTGTCAATCTGTTCTTGGTTTTGATAAATCCCTGTCACCTCATATCCATAAAAATAATTCAATGGTTTGCCGACTTCTATGCGAACAGGAAAGTTCGTTTGTCCCCCCATCAGATAAGCTACACCTCCCAAGTCTTTGACTTCGTTTTTCAATGTAGTTAGGTTACCGCCGATACGGTATCCGACATTACCGATGCGATCCGTCCAATTTAGGTTAAATTCAAAACCACTGTTCGCTACGTCACCGAAGTTACCGTACAATGTGCCTCCCCGGAGTGCGCGTGTACGGCTAAATGCTAAGCCGTTTGTTAAGCGATGGTAGTAATCTACGGATCCTTTTAACCGTTCATTTGCCATGGTGAAATCCAAACCAAAATCCCACTCTTCTACGATTTCCCAACCGACATTGGTGTATTGAGTTTCGATAGTATATCCGGGAATATATGTGCCGGCGCCGGGTCCAATGCTGCCAAAAATGCCTGAATGATCGTTACCTGTATTCAGCTGAGCATAACCGGCATTCGCATTAATTCCGTCGTTTCCTAGCTTACCCCAGCTACCTCTTAGCTTCAGAAAGTTTAGGAAATCCTGTTCCTGGAGGAAATTTTCGTTCGTCAATACCCATCCTAAACCAACGGAAGGGAAGTAGCCCCACTTCGTTTGATATTTTGAGCTACCATCGGCACGGATAGTTGCTGTTAACAAATATGTTTTTCTATAATCATAAGTTGCTCTGGCAAAGTAAGATAGTCCAGCATTTCGTGTTCCGTTTTCTTCGTAACCGGTGATAGATCGCGTTCCTAAATTGACATACCAGCTTTCTTCATTCTCTGGAATATCGTCTGCTGAGGTTTGTGTTCTACGCCAACGGTCTTCACGCACCGATTGTCCTAATAAGACACTCCAGTTATGATCGTCGGCATTATCGGTATAAGTTAATAAATTATCCCAGATATAGTTGGTGTATCGATCCTGCGCAGAAGTTAGTTTGGACAACTGCGAACGTTGCGTATTATCTACATAATATTCGGGGGTATATTGATGTTGTTGGCGCGATGATAGGCGCTGGCTCAGCTGTGTCCTGAATTTGAGTTTATCGCCCCATATATTGACATCAGCATAAACAGATGGCAATACCTGAAAAGCTTTTGTTCTATCATAATGATAGTGTGCCGCCGCAACGGGGTTGTTAAAGACACCGTTGTTGTAACCTATACTGGTGGACGATGCGAAGTCTTCTGGATAAGCGTTGGCGTTATTTGGATCCCGTACCGGATATAACGGCGAGCCATAATAGGCCAACATAAATGCGCCATTATTGGGAGCGAACAAGGTGGAATTACTCAAATGTGCAGTAAAACCAAGTTTTAACCAATCAAATGCCTGTGCTTCCATTTGAAAACGTAAATTATACCTCTTGTAATCATTTCTTGCATCCATAATGCCATCTTGATCCAATAGGTTTGCACCAACTGAATAGTTGATCTTTTCTGTTCCGCCCATTATGTCAAGGGAATGGCTGTGCATAGGCGCATTGCTTTTTAATAGTTCGCCGTACCAATCAGTGTTTGTAATAGGCGTTAATCCGCTTCCGCCAAATTGTTCGATAGAGTTAATCACATAAAGCGAATCTCCTCGCGTACGTTTAGCGAGCTGCATAGCGGCATATTCTTCACCATTTGCCATGCGGAGCATATTGACAGGACGTTGAAATCCAACATATCCTTCATAGTTCACTCTAGTCCGCATGTTCATTTTGCCCTTTTTTGTCGTAATGATAACAACTCCGTTTGCTGCGCGTACACCATAAATGGCAGCGCCCGATGCGTCCTTTAAGATGGACATGTTTTCAATATCGTTGGAATTTAAAAAATCGATATTATCGACAAACATACCGTCCACAACATAGAGCGGATTTTCATTGTTTAATGACCCTACTCCTCTGACGCGGACAGTTGGCGTGCTGCCCGGAGCACCGCTAGTGACAACTTGAACACCCGAAACGCTTCCTTGCAACGCCTGCATTGGGTTGGCAGTTGTCCGCTTAGTAAGATCCTCTACGTTCACGTCTGTTACAGGAGCTGTCAGATCGTTTTTATTGGCTGTACCATAACCGATAACAACAACTTCTTCTAAAGCTTGGTCTTCACTGACCAAGAAAACATCTATAGTTTCCTGATCGCCGACCTCGACCGTCTGGGCAGTGTACCCAATAAAACGAAAAGTTAGCGCATCTGTAGGATTCGCCTCAATCGAAAACCGTCCAGCGGCATCCGTCTGGCTTCCCGTGCCATCCGGTTTAGAAATGGTCACCCCTGGAAGACCAATTAAAGATCCGCTGTCTTTAACTGTTCCGGTGACCGTTCTAACCTGTGCATACCCATAAGATAAGGTAGCGGTTAAGAACAAAAAAAGTATAAGTAACTTCCTCATAAAACTAGTTTGTTAATGTTTATAATTGTGACACAATAACAGGTTATCGTAACACCGTGCATATAATCATAACAAAGATGTGATGTATAAGGTTTTAGGCAAAATAAAGCCGTTGCACATTACTACATCATATGTTTGGTGCTGCTACAGAAAGGGTTTGTTGCCAACTTATTTAGTTGATTATTAGGTTTTTAATGTTAATTCGAGCTTGCTCAAATATTTTTAGTTAGTGTTTTTTGTACACTATGATGATGTAGTAATAATGATGTAGTTTTTTATCGTTCTAATAAGAATTCTGTTAGATTTTTTTCTGTCGGAAGATTGAATTTTTTACGTAAACGATACCGTCTTATCTCTACACCCCGTGTCGTAATGTTGAGTAGAGACGCCATATCTTTACTTGACATGTTGAGTCGCAAATAAGCACATAGCTTGAGATCATTTGGAGATAAGGATGGATAATCGGCCTTTAGTTTTTTGAAGAAGTTTTCGTGCGACTCATTAAAGCTTTTTTCAAAGACATCCCAATCGCGCTCATCGCTACGGGCATTATCCATGAGTTTGTTTATTTTTTGCAATTGGTCTGCGGATAGCTTGTTGCCGCCTTTGTCTTTAATGTTGAGGAGTTCCTCTTGCAGATTGTTTAACAGTTCGTTTTTGTATACGATATTCGTCGCCACATTAGCAATCTCTCGGCTTTTTTGCGCTAATTCCTGCTCCAATTGTGCATTTTTTAATTGCATGAGCTTTTTCTCGTTTTGCTCGACTTCACGGCGCAACAATTCTTCTTGACGACGACGCAGTTTATGTCGCAGCTGGAGCTTATCTTGTTTTATTTTTTTGATGATACGACGTCGTACAATCATAAAACCAAATCCCAGTATAATAAGGTATAAAAGAAGTGCAGGCCATTGCAGATAAAATGGCGGTTTAATCGTGAACGTAATCTGACTGATGTCTGAAATCTGTCCGTTAGTGGCTAAGGCGCGTACTTTAAATACATAGGTGCCCCAAGAAAGATTCGTGAAGTCAATATAAGGTATTTCCGAAGGACTTGACCATTTATTATGGTACCCCTCTAATTGATACTGGTATTTTAAGGGCGTACTGGAATACCAAGGGGACGAGAATAGGACACGTATGTTGTTCTGGTGATAAGGAATAGATTTTTCGATGTCTAGATAAAGAATAGAATCACCGCTCATCATGGAGATATCCTGTAACCCTTTGATGATAGGACTTTTGATCGGTAAGTTATGTCTGAAATGCGGATTGTAGGCAACAAAACCGTTATCCAACGCAAAAAGAAATCGATCCGCGGCAAACTCCACATTTTCATGATTTTTCATAACCGTATTCTCTAGCACATTAAACGTGGCAGAATCAACGTGAATGTTATTGTCTTTCCACTCTACTAAAGCAAAACGTCCGTCATGGATAAAAATGTAAGTGCCATTGTCTCGCTCTTTAATGCTAGCGGCGTAGGCAAAAGAACCGAGTGATTTATTTAAATCGCTGTATACATCGAATTTTCCCAATACCTTATCGTAGATAAAAATACCTTTATCGGTCGCGAAAACTGTATTGCCCCGTATACTAGTTGGTGTGATCCGCTGGATGTCGGGGAAATCTTCTATAAAGGAGAAGGTCTTTAAGGTTTTTAGCGATGGCTGGGTTGTAGAAAGTTCTAAAAGCTGAATGTTATTGTTTAACACAGCCCAAAAGCTCCTATTCTCCCAAGGATAAAGTTTAAGGACGGCTTGTTTCAGTTCTTTAAACCTGTGATTTAATTGCCATCCTTGTCGGTTTTCAAATAGCGCTATGCCGGTGTAATTTCCTTGTATGAAAAAAGGATCGTCAGGTGTGAGCTGGATGTTTTGCCAACCTCCGGTCCAACTCGATATTCGTTCTATACGATTATCTTTCACTAAAAAAGTGCCATCATTATGTCCACATATAAGTTGATTGTTGAATATTTCCAGTGACCAAACTTGTCCTTGTGAATTAGGGATGAATTGAAATTGAAGCTGTTGGAGGTAACTATCTGCTGTCCAAGAGCTATAAAATAAGCCTTGATTCGTTCCGAGATATATTTTGTCTTGAAATACCTTGATGGCATATACGGTACCTAACTCTCCAAAAATATCTTTGTAGTAATAAAAAGGAGAGTTAATTTCGATGCGATCGATACCATTATCTAATCCAGCCCATATATTACCCTGCTTATCCAATACCATGCTAAGTACGGTATTGTTTTGAAGCCCATTTCGTTTATGGATATGTTGGAGGATTTTTCCTGTTTTATCGGCAATGAAAATGCCATTTTTTATGGTTCCGAACGCAAATGTGTTATCATCTATCTTAATGCCGTTATTTATTTGCGCTTCTTTAAGAAGTTGACTTAATTGGGAATTCGTATTCCATGGGGAAGCTGTTCCGTTGGTGTTTAGTAAAAAAAGACCGTTTTTTGCTGTTCCAACCAGTATCTCGTTTGTACCGAAGGGAAGTAGTACCAAAACGTTCGTCAGTCGCGTTTCCAAAGGAGTAAAGCCATTAGGCCCCCAGGAACTTAGTCCACTTGGAATCTTTTCTAGCCATATATGGTCTCCTGTTTTATGGGCAAAGAGGAATGGTTCTCCGTTTCCATAATGTGTCGTTATTTTATCCTGATGCAGGAGATAAAATTTAGAGAATGACTGAAAGATAATGGAATCACCGTTGATGAGGATTTTCCATATCTCGTCGTTTTGGATGACACCGGGCTCTACCAAATGTGTTAAGGAATAATATTTAAGCTTTCCGTTCTTCTTTTCAAAATAACCGAATTCCGCTTTGCCACCAGCATATATCTTCCCGTCGTCCGCAACACGGACACTTCGCGCCCCCGCTTTATTTTTCAATGGATATATCTCCCAATAGGAGCCGTCGAATGTGATTATACCATCACCATTAGCAGCATATAGCACGCCATCCTGCCCTTGGTCAATACTCCAGTTCTGGTTTCCAGCTTTATATTGCGATTTGGTATAGTTCTGGACGTGCGGGCTTCCGATAGATGAAATGGATTGCCCGTAACAGCAAATGCTTAGGAGTAAACAAAACAACAAACTTATGGTGCGGATCATCATACAATACCTTTGCGAACTACGCAAGTTACAAACTCAGATGCTTTTTAGCAAAAGCTTCTTGAAACCTTTATTGTTGTGATTCAACAAAGGTTTATTTTATAAAATTGCATATCCCCCTCTTTACATTAAAATGTCCATCCGGATGTTTTACAACTGTACAAACCCATCCTTAGTACAATCCCTTATGTAAAACATTCGAAGGACGAGCTTTTTGCTTCTTTTTCGTGGGGAAAAAGAAGAAGAATGAGTAATATTGCATTATGATTTCATTTGCCAATGCTAAAATCAATATCGGACTAAATATTGTCGGTAAGCGTGCCGATGGCTATCATCTATTGGAGTCTGTATTTTATCCTTTTCCTTTATACGATATTATAGAAATCACATCAACGGAATCTGCTAATAAAACAACACTTGAAATTACAGGGCTAGATTTACCGATAGAGGATAACAATTTGTGTTTAAAGGCTTATCACTTGCTCGCAGAAAGATTTAGTTTACCTCCAGTACATATCCATTTGCATAAGCAGATTCCGTTTGGAGCAGGACTAGGAGGAGGCTCGTCAGATGGCGCATTTGTATTGAAAATGCTGAACGAGAAATTTAATATTGGACTTTCAGCTCTACAGTTGGAAGAGGAGGCTGCCAAATTGGGAGCGGATTGCCCCTTTTTTATGCAGAACAAACCCCTTTATGCAGAAGGAATCGGAACAGATTTTTCTCCTATTTCAATAGACCTGTCAGATAAATTTTTAGTACTCGTTAAGCCCGAAATAAGTATAGCTACGGCAGAGGCCTATCAACATGTCAAGCCTAATTCCTCCAACGATGACTTGAGAGAAGTGTTGCAGCTTCCCGTACAAGACTGGAAATTTTATGTTAAAAATGATTTTGAAGAGGGTATCTTTGATATATATCCAATCATCAGGAAGATTAAATTAACGTTGTATGCCGCAGGAGCCTTATATGCTTCGATGTCGGGTTCTGGATCGGCCGTATATGGGATATTTCCGAAGCCTGTCGATTTAACCACCTTAAAAGGATTAGGCGAGGTTTATTATCCGAAAGAGATTTAAATTATATCCCGAAATATTCCCGAATACTTTTTTCATCCGCTTTAATCTGATTGCGCATGGTTTCCAGCGAATCAAACCATTGATCATGACGGATGAATTTAAGAAACTTCACCCGTAGGGTGGTAGAATAAATATCATCCTTAAAATCCAATAAATTAATCTCAATTTTTCGATTCATGCCATCCACTGTAGGACGTGTACCAATATACGCCATTCCTTTCGCTATACGGTCGGGCTGTGGCGTGACATACTCACCGGTATGGACCGTGGACATATTGGCATATATTTCGACTTCTACTGCATAAATACCATAGGCAGGGATAAGTTTGTGTGGTTCGTGTACGTTGAGGTTTGCGGTTGGGAAACCGATTTCCCGACCGATTTGGTCGCCACGGACGACTGTACCTGTCAACTCGAATGAATAACCCAAATATTTATTAGCCGTTTCGATGTCTCCTTTTATTAAGGACTCTCGAATTTTGGTCGATGACACGGCAACATCCTCAATATCCTGTTCAGGGATCTGCTCAACTGTGTAATCGTATATTTCTGCCAACTCTTTCAGGTCTTTGATAGACCCTTGTCGATCTTTGCCGAAATGATGGTCGTATCCAATCACAATTTGTTTGGTGCCTAGTCGCCCGACCAAGACGTTACTGATATATTCTTCTGGTGTCTGATTGGAAAAATCACGTGTAAAAGGGGTAATGATTAAGTGATCGATTCCCGAAAGGGCTAACCGGTGGGTCTTTTCTTCTATATCGTTAATGAGACGCAAATTGTCATCATCCGGATTAATGATTAGACGGGGATGCGGAAAAAAAGTAAGCAAGATCGTTTCACCATCTCTTTCTGCAGCACATTCTCTTAATTTGGATAAGATTTTTTGATGTCCAATATGTACACCATCAAATGTACCGATAGTTACGATAGCATTGGAGAGTGGTTCAAACTCATCTAAACTTTTATATATCTTCACTATAATTAGCTATTTTTTTGTTGCTGTTGAATCGTTGTTTTGTGTAATTTAATTTTTTCAATTAAATCCTGCAAATTCCAGGCATCATCTACGTGAAAATCACCGCTTTTTGTGCGCCTAAGCTTACTGAGATGGGCGCCTATTCCCAATGCCTTCCCAAAATCATGTGCTATAGAGCGGATATAGGTGCCTTTAGAGCAACTGATTCGGAAATATAGGTTGGGCATTTCAATTTTCTCTATATCGAAACTGTTAATGATGATACGTCGTGCTTTCAACTCAACATCTTCTCCGCGCCGTGCTTTTTCATATACACGCTCACCTTTTATTTTAATAGCGGAATGGGCAGGTGGATACTGTTCAAGTTCACCCGCAAATCTTAGTGCTGTTTCGTAAATATCGGCTTCGGTGATATGGGTGTAATCAAATGTTTGATTAACGGCTGTTTCCAAATCGTAGGAGGGAGTAGTTGTACCTAGCGTAATGACACCGGTATATTCTTTGTCTTCCGCTTGGAAGGAGTCAATTCTTTTCGTGAATTTACCGGTACAAATAATCAATAACCCCGTTGCTAAGGGGTCAAGAGTTCCGGCATGACCTACTTTGATTTTCTGAGGTTTCATACTATTGCGGAGTTTACCTACCACATCAAAACTTGTCCATTCTAAAGGTTTATCAACCAATAGAACCTCACCTCCTGCAAAATCGAATGGAGAAGAGAGAGTTTCTTCTACGTTTGTCATTTATATAATTTCCAAACTATGGCCGCTCAATAATAATCCAATAATCACGAGTCCTACGATAATACGGTACCATCCGAATGCTTTAAAACCATACTTTGTTAATACGCTGATAAAGCTTTTAATAGCGATAATGGCAACAATAAAACCGACCACGTTACCCACAATGAGGAGGTTTATTTCCTCACCGCTTAAAACATGCCCTTCCTTCATGAATTTATACAATTTGACAACCGAGGCACCCAACATCATCGGAATCGCCAAGAAAAAAGAGAACTCGGCGGCAGCTTTACGTGTGAGGCTTTGAGTCATACCACCAACAATGGTGCTTGCTGAACGTGATGTTCCCGGAATCAGTGCCAAACATTGATACCAACCGATGATGAAGGCTTGTTTGTAGGAGATATCGTCCGAATTATCGACTTGAGGTCTGTTAAACCATTTGTCCACAAATAATAAGATAATACCGCCGATGACCAGCATTACTGCTACCATCAACGGACTTTCTAAAAGGGAGTCGATGAAATCATTGAGTACTAACCCGAGTATAGAAGCGGGAATAGCGGCTACCACCAACTTATAATAAAAGTCTAGCGATTTAAAAAATCTTCGATAGTATAAAACTAACACGGAAAGGATGGTGCCGAGTTGTATAACGATGGTAAACAGTTTAACGAAAGGAGAGGGCTCCATGCCCATTAATGCTGTTCCGATAATCATGTGACCTGTCGAAGAAACAGGTAAAAATTCTGTTAATCCTTCAATGATTGCCAAGACAATCGCCTGAAAATAGGTCATTTTTAATTATTTTTTTTGTTTTTGGGTTTGTATAAAATGGCAACGAAGCCTAATGCGAATCCGAGAACGACTACGAAAGGTGCTAGCGTTATTTTTGTAAAACTGTAAATATCTTCCGTGCCTGTCATGAGGATGAACCCTAGAACAACCACAAGTACACTAGCAACAAACAGTTGATAGTTTATTTTTTCAAAAACAAAGCCGAATTTTGGCGGTGGGGTATGATGTTGTTTTTTTTCTGACATATTTCGTTGTTCGTAATTTAATTGGACCAATACGATTGCCCTTTATATTTCACCTTTTTATACATTTATGGTTTAACTTTTTAACTCTCTAACCCTTAATTCTTTAACTTTACTATCTATACAAACTATGTGATTTAGCTCTTAGATATTTTGTTACCGCGAAATAAGTGCTGAAACCGGAAATAACAATCCCTAGCGCAACTACTATAAGGAAAATCGCACCAAATTCATACCAGTTACGTAAAAATACCAGATCGGGAATTTGCTTTTGGGCAAATTGCAGGGTAAATATCAATAACAAAATAGCAATTAAGGCACCTAATAAACCGTGGAATATACCATATAGGAGATAAGGTTTACGAATAAAGTTCTTCGTTGCGCCGATAAGCTGCATACTCTTGATAAGAAACCGTTGTGAATAAATTGCTAAGCGGATCGTATTATTAATCAGTGCTACGGCAATGATTAATAGCACAATGGTGAAGCCTAACACCACAATACCAATAATACGGATATTCTTGTTAACCATATCAATAAGTGATTCTTGGTAAACCACCTCTTTTACGCGGCTGTTTTTAGCTGATTTCTGAATAAAAGTCTGTATGCTGTCTGTATTGGCATATTGTTCTTTTAAGTAGACGTCTATAGAAGGCAACAGCGGATTATGTCCCAGATATTCCACGAAATCCTCTCCGAGGTCTTCTTTAAGGTTTTTTGCCGCCAGTTCCTTACTGATATATTCCGTACGTAATACATAAGGATCTTTTTCAAGGTCCTTTTGCATCGCCAATACATCTCCCTCATTCACATTGTCGTTGACAATGATATTGAGAACGATATTCTCTTTGACGTATTTTGATAGATTTTTTGCGTGCACCAGAATCAAGCCTAATAAACCTGTCATCAACAGTACCAAAGCGATACTAATGACCGTTGATACATAAACAGATTTGGTTTTCTTTCTCGGTGAACCTTCTTCGTGAGTAGACATACGCTCTTTTTAATCTAATATTATGATGCGAAAGTAAATAATAATGTGCATTTAAGAAACAATTCGTCCGAATAATTTGCTTAAACACCTAGACATTTAACATTCAATATATACATTTTATTGCCTATTCTGAAACTTTTATGCCTAAATTGATGTAAAATAGCTATTTTCGCATCTCTTTCAGATTAGCAGCATCATTATTATGGAATACAATCATCAATCGTTAGAAAAGAAGTGGCAACAATTTTGGGCGGAGAACGGTACATTTAAACCTGCGGAGACAACGGACAAACCCAAGTATTATGTGTTAGACATGTTTCCTTATCCGTCTGGTGCCGGATTGCATGTAGGGCATCCGCTTGGCTATATTGCGTCGGATATTTTTTCTAGATATAAAAGATTAAAAGGTTTTAATGTATTGCATCCCATGGGGTATGACTCATTTGGGCTACCTGCTGAACAATATGCTATTCAAACGGGACAACATCCGTCCGTTACGACGGAAACAAATATCAAGCGCTATAGAGAGCAACTGGATAATATCGGCTTTTCCTACGATTGGTCGAGGGAAGTGCGTACATCGGAACCCGATTATTATAAATGGACACAGTGGATTTTCATGCAGTTGTTTAATGCTTGGTATAATAAAGAAACGGATAAGGCTGAGTCAATTGATAGTTTAATAGCACGGTTTAAAGACTCAGGCTCTGAGGATATTGAAGCAGTTTGTGATGATGATATATTAACGTTTACAGCTACGGAATGGAATGGCTTTTCGGAAGAAGAGCAGCAACGAGAGTTGTTAAAATATAGGCTGGCTTATTTGCGGGAAAGTACGGTGAACTGGTGTGCTGCTTTGGGAACCGTATTGGCAAATGATGAAGTTATTAATGGTGTATCTGAACGGGGAGGATATCCTGTCGAGCAGAAAAAAATGATGCAATGGTCAATGCGTATTACAGCATATGCTGACCGTTTGCTCCGCGGATTGGATACGGTGGATTGGCCGGAACCTTTAGTAGAAATGCAACGTAACTGGATAGGGAAATCGGTGGGCGCGTCGGTAAAATTTCTGCTACCCCAGTTGCATACAGATATCGAAGTATTTACGACTCGAGTGGATACCATCTTCGGTGTCTCTTTTATCGTTTTAGCTCCGGAACATGAATTAGTTGACACTTTAACTACAGATAATCAACGAGCTGAAATTGAATCTTATAAAGAGAAAACTGCGAAGAAATCTGAACTAGATCGTATGGCGGATACCAAAACGGTATCGGGTGCTTTTACAGGTTCATACGCGAAGCACCCATTGACTGGAGAGGACGTGCCGATTTGGATTGCAGACTATGTTTTGGCGGGATATGGAACGGGAGCTGTGATGGCTGTACCATCTGGTGACCAACGGGATTATGTTTTTGCAAAACATTTTAATTTGCCGATCATTCCGATTTCCGATGCACAAAATATCGAAGAAGAAGCTGATCCTACTAAAGATGGTCGCTATATCAACGCTGATTTTATCAATGGTATGACGTATAGTGAAGCTTTACCCGCATTGATCGGACGTTTGGAAGAGCTCCGTTTAGGTAGGGCTAAAATAAACTATCGGATGCGCGATGCTATTTTTGGTCGTCAGCGTTATTGGGGAGAACCCGTACCCGTATACTTTAAAGATGGATTGCCTTATTTGATAAAAGAGGAGGAGTTACCTTTGTTACTGCCGGAGGTAGACAAGTATTTGCCAACAGAAACAGGTGAACCTCCATTGGGTAGGGCTGAAGGATGGAAGTATAATGGGAAATATGATTACGAGTTGAGTACGATGCCTGGCTGGGCTGGTTCTTCCTGGTATTGGTTCCGCTATATGGATCCCAAAAATGACCAGACCTTTGCATCGAAAGAAGCCGTAGATTACTGGAAAGCTGTAGATTTATATATCGGTGGTTCAGAGCATGCTACGGGTCATTTGCTCTACTCTAGGTTCTGGAATAAAGTGCTGAAAGATCTTGGATATCACAACGAAGAAGAACCTTTTAAAAAGTTGATCAACCAAGGGATGATTCAAGGGCGTTCTAACTTCGTGTATCGTGTGCTTGACGAAGAGGGTAAGGGAACAAATGTTTTTGTGTCATATGGTCTAAAAGATAAATACAACACTATTCCATTGCATGTTGATGTAAACATCGTTTATAATGATATACTCGATACGGAAAGATTTAAAGCCTTTCGTCCAGACTTTGCGGACGCGGAATTTGTCTTGGAGAATGGCAAATATATTTGTGGTACGGAAGTGGAGAAGATGTCAAAGTCTAAATTCAACGTGGTTAATCCGGACGACATTATAGAAACCTATGGCGCCGATACGCTCCGCCTCTACGAGATGTTCCTAGGTCCATTGGAGCAATCAAAGCCTTGGAATACAAATGGTATTGAGGGTGTATATAAATTTTTACGTAAGGTATGGCGTTTATTCCATGATGCCCAGGGAAATCTTGTTATATCGGACGAAGAGCCTAGCAAAGCAGAATACAAGGCACTGCATAAAATCATCAAAAAGGTAGAAGAGGACGTAGAGCGTTTCTCGTTCAATACTTCTGTATCGGCGTTTATGATCTGTGTGAATGAGCTGACTGATTTGAAATGTAATAAACGAAAAATATTACAGGATCTCATTATTGTTCTTCAACCTTATGCGCCTCATATTACAGAAGAATTGTGGGGATTACTGGGAAATGAGGCAGGGACAATCTCCTATGCGCCATATCCTGTGTTTAATCCTAGTTACTTGGTTGAGTCAGAATTTGCTTACCCGGTCTCTGTTAATGGAAAAATGAAGATGAATCTATCGTTGGCTTTGGATTTGGATGCAAAGGCAGTAGAGGGAATTGTATTAGCAAATGTAGACGTACAGCGTTATCTGGATGGAAAGACCGTAAAAAAAGTCATTTTTGTGAAGGGTAAGATTATCAATATTGTAGTATAATATTATCACTGTTTTTAGTGGTATTTTGATTTATCATCGTTTTTAGTGATAATTTTAATTATCACTAATTTTGCTGATATGCTGTTGTATACTTATCTTTACGTAAAAGTCGTTATATGATAGCTGTAATATCAGGTGATATAATCAAATCGCGCTCTGTAGATCCGAAAGTATGGATGCCGGCATTGGAGGAAGCCATAGGACTATATTCGGATAAATTTGATATTTTTCGAGGAGATAGTTTCCAAGCGGAGCTCACACGCCAAAATGTATTAACAGCTACCGTCTATATTAAAGCTGCTATGCTGGCGTATAATTTAGATGTACGTATTGGTATTGGTATCGGAACCAAGGAATACGATGCCCCGCATATTAAAAACTCCTTTGGTTCCGCACTTACTTATTCTGGAGAAGCTTTTGAAGAACTAAAAAAGGAAACAATATTTTTTAAATCGGCTTATCCCAAGCTTGATGCCGTATGTAATGTGATATTACCTTTAGTCGCAGAATTGACTACCCGATGGACACCTAATATAGCCGAAACGGTGAAAGCGGCATTCCAGAATGAGGGAGCTAACCAAGCTGAATTGGCTAAAATATTAGACAAGAAATATCAAAGTCAAGTGAGCACCGAATTGCAAAAAGCGAGCTATGCTAAAATACAACGCGCATTGGACTATTGTACAAAAGAAATGTTAGCGTTATGAGTATTTTATTTTTAAAACTGTTGCTGGCTCATTTTATAGGTGATTTCGTCTTACAACCCAAAAGCTGGGTGCAGAAACGCAAAGATCACATCCTTTATTTGCTGATACATATTGCGATGCATACCATGCTGCTGGTCCTGTTTTTCATCCCGGAACTATCCGACCAATGGCAAATAATATTATTTATAAGCTGTGTGCATCTGTTGATCGATAGTGCTAAGATTTATTTTGAGAAAAAATTTCCACGACGTACGTTTTTGTTATTCATAGCAGATCAAACGTTACATATCCTGTCATTGGTTGCCGTTGTATGGTATACATATGGCTTACCTGTCAATTGGGAAACGTTATTTTCTGCAAAAAGCCTATTATATGTTTTAGCTTTTGTATTAACGGTGTTTGTTAGTCCGATTATGTTAAGGGTTTTCTTCAGCAAATGGACGTCCGAAGCGGATGTTGTGAACAAGCCGAAAAATTCTCTTGTCGACGCCGGGATGCTGATTGGTATTATGGAACGGTTGCTGATCGTCCTTTTTATACAGGTAGGATTCCTGTCGGGTATAGGATTTCTTTTGGGCGCAAAATCTATTTTCCGTTTTGGTGACTTAACTAATGCTAAGGACACGAAGTTTACGGAATACATCCTCGTAGGTACCTTAGCTAGTTTTGTTATTGGGATAGCAATCGGTTATGGTTTACGTCTAGGCTTGAAGTATCTCGTATAGTTTCCACAAAGGGTAATAACTATCTTCCATAGGCCTAAATAAAAAAGCAGTTATAATTTAACTGCTTTCACCAATGCCGCTACTTCTTCAGCGACCGCTGTTTCTGTCCCATCCGTGATGGCCGACGAATGAAAATATTCGGTACCTGTTTCCTGCCAAATATGCCCAATATTGGTGGAGCGTAAACCTCCGCCAGGCATAATAAGAATACGGCTACGAGCTTGCAGTACCAAACGTTTCAATTCCTCCTTTCCTAAATCTACATTGGGCGCACAGCCAGAAGTGAGGACTGTCGTAAAACCACAATCGATAATATCTTCTAATGCTTCTATGCTGTCCGTGACCTCATCAAACGCCCTATGAAAAGTGCAAGGTTTTCCACCCGCCAATCTAACTAATGCCCGGTTTCGTCGTCTATCAATATTCCCTGCCGAATCCAGGACACCAAATACAAAACCATCCACGCCTAATGCATCATATAGGGTTATGTCTTTTTGCATTTGCGTAAACTCGTGATCCGAATACACAAAATTACCACCTCGGGGTCTTACCATAACGTTGAGTGTAATTTTTAATTCGCGGCGTACGATTTCTGTCTCCTGCAAATCGGGGCTTGTCCCACCGACTTGCATATTGGTACAAAACTCTACACGGTCAGCGCCGTATTGTTGTGCTATCCGTGCTGCTTCTATATTAAAACAGGCAATTTCTATTTTTGGCATCTTTATTTGAGATAATGTGGAGAAAATATAAGTTCATTTCCGACATAGTCATACTTCGCATAATTAAATCCGCCATGTATACAATATGCACCATATTCTCCTTGTTTACTAAGGGCAATAAATCCAACCTGTATGTTATCTAATGTTTTCTTCCGGTTTTTGGTGAAATTAATAATTCGATTTACCGCCTCTTCACAAGCTTTTTGAGGCGTGTGACCTTGGCGCATTAATTCAACCACCAGATGTGAACCTACTGTGCGGACAACTTCTTCGCCGTGTCCAGTGGCTGTAGCTGCCCCCACTTCGTTGTCGACATATAGTCCCGCGCCAATAATAGGGGAATCGCCAACCCGTCCATGCATCTTAAAAGCCATGCCGCTGGTTGTACAGGCTCCCGAAAGATTGCCGTCTGCGTCTAATGCAATCATGCCGATGGTATCATGGTTTTCAATATTGACAACAGGTTCGTACTTTGCTGTTTTGAGCCATTCCCGCCATTCTTTTTCCGAAACTTCCGTTAATAGATTTTCTAATGGAAATCCTTGTTCTTGTGCAAACTGTTGTGCGCCGTCGCCAACGAGCATCACGTGTGGTGTTTTTTCCATTACTGCCCGGGCTACTGATATAGCATGTTTTACCCCTTCTAGCGCAGCTACAGATCCAATATTCGCATTTTCATCCATAATACAAGCATCCAACGTCACTTTACCGTCTCTATCCGGACGCCCTCCGTAACCTACGCTGCGCTCGGTAGCGTCAGCTTCGGTATAGCGTACTCCCTGTTCGACAGCATCTAATGCACGTCCTCCTGTAGAAAGAATTTTCCACGCTTCTATATTCGCTTTCAACCCAAAATCCCAAGTGGAAAGAACGATAGGTTTGTTTATCGGGCTCTGTAGCGGTTTTAGCTGTTGGGCATAACTGGGATTTAATCCAAGCAGGAGCGAACCAACGCCCATATTTTTTAAAAATTTTCTCCGCGAATCCATATGAACAAATCTAGAAAAACCTAACGAAATCCGTATAAAAAATGAATTACTCATAAAAAAATAGCCTAGGCATTGGTGAATACAAAGCATTTTATTTAGGTTTGTAACATCATGAGTACGACATCATATTTATCAGATAGGATTAATAATTTATCCGAATCAGCGACCTTAAAAATGACAAAATTAGGGCGCGAATTAGCCTCTAAAGGTATTAACGTTATTAGTTTGAGTGTAGGAGAGCCAGACTTTAATACACCCGATAACGTGAAGGATGCAGCAAAAAAAGCGCTAGACGAAAACTATACACGTTATTCTCCGGTACCGGGTTATCCAGAACTCCGCCAAGCCATTGTGAACAAATTGAAAAATGAAAACGGGTTGGATTATGAGCCTTCGCAGATTGTGGTATCTACGGGTGCGAAACAATCACTTTCTAACGTTATCTTGACATTGATCAATCCCGGTGATGAGGTTATTATCCCTACACCATACTGGGTCTCTTATTCAGAGATGGTCGTTTTGGCAGAAGGAAAATCCGTATTTATCGATACGGATATTGATTCGGATTTCAAGATCACTGCTGCGCAATTGGAAGCAGCTATTACGCCGAAAACAAAATTGTTTATGTTCTCTTCACCTTGTAATCCAACAGGTTCGGTTTATAGCAAGGAAGAATTAGCAGCATTAGCTAAGGTTTTTGAGAAATATCCCCATATTTTCATCTTGTCTGACGAAATTTATGAACATATTAATTTTATCGACAAACATGAATCTATCGCCCAATTCGAATCTATCCGTGATCGCGTTATCATTGTAAATGGTTTTTCCAAGGCTTTTGCGATGACAGGTTGGCGTTTAGGGTATATAGCTGCCAATAAGGAAATTGCTGCCGCGAACGATAAATTACAGGGACAAACGACTTCTGGGACTTGTTCCATTGCACAACGAGCAGGTATTATTGCTTATAATGATGGGTTGGAAAGCGTAAATGAAATGAAAGAAGCATTTTTACGCAGACGCCAACTGGTATATGATTTATTGAATGATATTCCGGGAGTGAAAACAAATCTCCCAGAAGGAGCATTTTATTTCTTCCCCGAAATCAGTTCGTTTTTTGGAAAAAAAGATGCACAAGGCAATGTAATTAAAGATTCCTCAGATCTTGCGCTATATCTGCTCAATGAAGGACATGTCGCAACGGTTGGAGGTGATTCTTTTGGAAATAACAACTACATCCGTCTTTCGTATGCTGCTTCAGATGAAAACTTGAAGGAGGCTCTTCGGCGGATAAAAGAGGCGTTAGGAAGGTTGTCTTCTTAGCATTTTTTGTCTACGAATATGTTAAATATTAGTAGAGACGCAACATGTTGCGTCTCTACTTCATATAGATCTGTATGAAACTGAAATTCGATGGCTTTATTCTGGCTCTATTTTGTTTCATTGTTTTAGCTTATTACTTTCCGCAGCTATATCTGTGGCAGGGCGGACAGATAATCGGATGGACAACAAGCATCGGTGTATCCCTGATCTTCTTTTTCTACGGACTTAAATTAAGTTTCCAACAATTGAAAGTAGGACTACGCAATTGGAAACTTCACCTACTAGTACAAGGTGCAACCTTTGTCCTATTTCCGCTGCTCTTACTACCATTTTATCCATTTGTCCAAAACGAATTACAGTACGATTTTTGGCTCTCTTTTTTCTTTTTGGCAGCATTGCCATCCACAGTGTCTTCTTCTGTGGTGATGGTTTCCATTGCCCGAGGGAATATTTCGGCCGCGATTTTCAATGCTAGTATATCGGGATTGATAGGTGTGATTATTACGCCATTATGGATGCAGTTTTTTCTTGATTTTGGCGAGATTGATGTTTTTGGCGATGTGTATTGGGGTTTGATAAAGGAAATTATTATCCCGGTTATTGCAGGGCTACTATTGCAGCCGTATTTGGGTAAATGGGCTTTAAGATATAATCGACAATTAACGTTGTTCGACAAATCCGTTATTTTACTCATTGTCTATTGTAGTTTCGCTGAATCATTTGTAAGTGGCGTGTTTGAAAGCATGGGGAAGTTATATTTGCTATGGACTTTTGTAGGTGTAGTGCTATTGTTTATACTTGTCTACGGATTGATTTATGTGTTCGCTAAATTTGTCCTCAACTTCAATAGGGAAGATTGTATAACGGCCTTGTTCTGTGGTTCAAAAAAATCATTGACTCACGGGTCGGTATTTGGAAAATTTCTGTTTGCCCACTCCATTAGCGCAGGTCTATATTTTTTGCCGCTAATGATTTTCCATGCTTTTCAGATATTGGTCGTTACGGTGATAGCACAACGATATCATCGTGAAGATACTATTTAAATAGTTCAAACCCATATTTTGCGTTACTCCAAAATTGGTCTAAAGCGATAATACGTGGTTTGAAGAAATTGATCAAGGTAGGCCAATCCTCTGCTTTAAAAACGGAAACGTTTTTGTCGAGTTCTATTCCGATACGAGTGGTGTTTTTGCCGTATTCATCATAGTGGTTTTCACTCCATATCCACTCTTCTCCAAGTTCGGCATGCAATACATTTTTGTATTCTTTAAATTGCGTAAACATCAATTCCCGTATACCTTCATCTGGATGGCTGATTGCTACATAAATTTTTGCAGTTTTATGGTCTGCTTCCATACGGAAGTAAAGATGTTTGATGCCTGTTTTATAATTGACCCAATTGATTTTTAACCCGTCTTCATTTGGAACCAGGGACATAAACCGACCAAAACTTGTCCAAAACTGCTCTTTTAATTTTTTTGCTTCCTCTTTTGAATACAATATCTTTTGCTGAAAATGTTACTGCCAGTGATTACTAAAAACTTCATAGATGTCTCATGAAAGTTTTCCAAAACTATCAATTAATAGCCAAACTTTTATAACACTTTTTGGTTTAGTCTGTATGGATAGAAAAAAATCATTATTGTTGTTGGCAGCAGTAGCGGCAGGTACAACTTTATATAATTTGCTGAAGCCCGTTAAATCGAATGTAGCGGTGGTACAAGGTTTCCAGAAGGAAAAATATCTAGGAGAGTGGTATGAGATTGCCCGTATGGATTTTTATTGGGAAAAAAATCTTAAAAATGTACTGGCTACCTATGCTTTGAATGACGATAGCAGTATCCAGGTCAATAATCAGGGATATGATATGGCAAAAGAAAAATATAAGCAAAGCATTGGCAGAGCAAAGTTCGTTAGAACAGAAGAGGAGGGGGCTTTGAAGGTTTCTTTTTTCGGTCCGTTTTATTCCGGATATAACGTTGTGATGATTGATGATGATTATCGTTATGCTTTGGTGTTCGGCGAAAATCTTGATTATATGTGGATACTATCACGGGATAAAACAATACCGGATGATGTTAAGCAGAAGTATCTCGCTTATGCTAGACGTTCAGGATATGCGATTGATAAATTGGTGTGGACGTTACAGGAATAATAAGAAATAGGCAAGGGTTAAATAATAATCCTTGCCTATTTTCGATGGTGGAGAATATCGGAGTCGAACCGATGACCTTTTGGCTGCCAGCCAAACGCTCTAGCCAGCTGAGCTAATCCCCCTTTTTTTAAAATCATTCAAACTTAGATAAAATGCTTTGCATTCACAAACTGAATGTTAAATAAGTTCATGCAGCATACCGTTAAAAATAAAAAAGTGTATCATACCTAATAGAAAAAATCATCATGAGGATTTATTACCTTAAAATCTTTTCCATCTTTCTGCCTTTCGCCAGTTCGTCCACCAACTTGTCTAAATATCGGACTTGTCTTGTTAAGGGGTTTTCAATTTCTTCTATCCGATAGCCACAAATTACACCGGTTATGAGCGATGCGTTAGGGTTAAGATTAGCTCTCTCAAACAATATTTCAAAGGTTATGTTTTCATCAATAAGTTCTTGTAGTTTTTTGTTATCAAATCCCGTCAGCCACTCGATGACTTGATGTAACTCTTCTATTGTTCTACCTTTGTTTTTCACTTTGATCACGTAATGGGGATAAACGGAAGCAAATGTCATTTTTGCTATTCGTTCATTATGTTCAGAAGTTGTTTTCATTTCAGATTTTTTTGTGTTTCAGTCGCCTCTGATAAACTTAAATGCTTAAATATACGAAACGTAGGTCTAAGGAGTAGCACATAGTTGATTTTATTGTTAGTCTCATCAAGTCAAAAAAAGACGATTGTAAAATAAATTCAGACGAACATTTTTCATATAAAAGATGTTCTTATATAGAAGACTAACGATACGTTAAAGAAAAAAGATATACATTATGAGCATAGTTATAAAAATAGATATGTTGAAAAAAAATTGCTTAGCAAGCATAATACTGATGAGTATACTATTCAGCGCTTGTAACGGAGGATCAAGACCATCATCTGCGGATAGGACCGATTCTCTTTCGCAACCCATCGAAGATAATGGTGTCCCGTTGAATAATCTAGAACGAAATCGAGATACGGATACTGTCGATCAGCAACTAGAAAATAATTCCGGCGTTCCATTAGATAATTTGAACCGCGACAACAGTAAGGATACGATTAACCGCCCGGGTTTAAATTGAGCATCTTTCGCAAAAAATAAAGCCCGACCTATTATAGGGGTCGGGCTTTATTTTTTGCAGAGAGAGCGGGATTCGAACCCGCGATACGGTCATCCCGTATACAGACTTTCCAGGTCTGCTCTTTCAACCACTCAGACATCTCTCTTTTCGGTGTGCAAATATACAATATTTATATTTTAAACCTAATTTTAAATCTTTTTTAATAAATTGAAAAGATGAAAGGACTGTTGACATACCGTTGTCATTCCATGCCATAATTTTGTTATAGTAATAAGATTTATAAAAGACTATTTATTGATTTTTAATTATTTAACGGTATGGGAACCACAGCAATTTTAACAAAGGAAGAGTTTTTGAAACATTGGTTAGGGCATCGCGATCTGACTCGTCGAACACTGGAAAAATTTCCAGAAAAAGAGCTTTTTGATTTTTCAATAGGGGGTATGCGATCTTTTTCGGAATTGATCATGGAATTATTGTCCATCGCCGAACCCGGACTGCGAGGAATCGTAGAAAGAGATGATCAACCTTATAATCACAAATTAGCTTTGAACACAAAAGAAGATCTTTTAGCAAAATGGGATGCAGATACGCCGAAAATCATTGAGCTGTTCAATCAGATTCCGGAAGAAGACTTTCATTTGGTGCATAATTTATTCGGCGAATATAAATTTCCTATATACAGTAACCTGTTATATTTTATTGACAACGAAATTCACCACCGGGCACAAGGGTTTGTGTATCTACGGGCGCTGGGTATTGAGCCTCCTTTTTTCTGGGACAGACCATAACGCAATTGTCGAGAGTTGTAATTTGATAAAGTGCCCTATGTGATTTTAGTAACGTGGGGCATTTTTTATGAAGTAAATTTAACCTGAATATTGGCCAGTAATGCTTTGACATGTTCTTTGAGTTTCTCCGGCTCTAAAATACGTGCTTGATCCGCAAACATGAGATACCAGCGGGCAAACTCCTGTTCCATGTTTCTACAGGCGAAGGTCATCATAACCTCCGTGTCAATTATCTCTTCCGATACAAACCCATAATAGGAGCGTTCCCATTCCATATAACGCGCGTATGCCAAAGGTACAGCTATTCGTATGGTTATGGTTGGCGCAGGTTCTTCTTTTTCTAGATAATGTGATAATGACTTATGCGTTCTGGTAAAAGGAGTAGATGCTAGTTGGATTCGTTGGATTCGATCGATGCGAAATTGCCGATAATCTTTTCGCAGGTGACAGTAAGCGATAAAATACCAATAGTTTCCCTGGTGAAATACACCTACGGGTTCGATTTCCCGATGTACGGCGGTACTGTACGTACCGCTCTGATAATCCATATTAACCATTTTATGTTGAGCGATACTTTCAAATAATATGGATAGTGCAGAAGGTACGTTTTCGTTAAATCGATGTGTTAGCGAGCCCATTAACATATTTTCTTCCAGTAACGTTACATTTAGCTTCTCGTTGTAGCGAAGGTAGGCTTTGATTTTATTGAGTGCAGAACTAAAATGCCGGAACAGATCAGGGTCTACAAATTTCTGCATCAACTTTTCTGCTGCGGCAAGAGTTAATATTTCTTCCTTAGAAAATTTAGTGGGAGGCAACCGGTATCCCTCCACGAGTCCGTAGCCTGTGCCTGCTTCGCCGTAAATGGGAATACCCGCTTGTTCCAGTGCTTTTATATCACGATAAATTGTTCGTTGGCTAACTTCAAATTGTTCGGCAAGATCCTGTGCCTTCACAATAGGTTTTGCCTGCAGTTGAAAGTAAATAGCAACAATTCTATTAAACCGCTTTGTAACGTCCATGCTGTAAAAATAAACATTTTGAAACGAAAGAAAGCCAATCTAAGATTGGCTTTCTTTCGTTTGATGTCTCTTTTTTAGCGAGAACAATCGGCCGTCCATGTGCGACCGTTTCTTATATAAGCAATGTTCAAACTAGAAGCAGTAATTCGGATGGTTCCAAGTTCCCCGTCGCTAAAGACGAGCGTATTATTGTCTCCTTTTTCCATAGTAATGTCACCTAAAGTTGGAATGCCGTCCGAAAAATTGAAGGTATAATTATTGCCGACTTTTGTAACGGTGACCGAGCCGTTTGTCTCGGATACATCTTCTTCATCAGAACTATTAAAAGAAACTGATCCTTCATACTTTCCCAAAAACAAATCATTGTCCGCGGGATCATCGTCTTTACTACAAGAGCTAAACGCGATAAATGTAATAAATAATAAACTCAAAATTTTAATACTCGTTTTCATTATAATCTAATTTAGTAAATCTTAAAACTGTTACAGATATATTACAATCGAAATGCCAGTTAGCATTTTGTTAACAAAAATTAACGTTCTTGATCTGTTGCTTTTGTTGCACCTTTTATTTGTTCGACGATTTCTTGTTGAAGCGTTGCTTGGCTTTTAAGCATGGCGGTCGTGCTTTCCGTAAAGCTTCCTGCATTAGAAAGAATCTCCTGAAAAATACGAAGCAATGTATTTTCCGTTTTTTCGCAGACTTCGATGACCTGGTCGCGTCCGATTGCCTCTACCGAAGGTTTTTCTTCTTGCCAGCGCGTATATAGATTGCTGGCCACCCATTTCCGTTCAGAAAATGGACTATCCTCTTTGGCTAGCACACCATTGAGCTCCGATTTGAATTGCTGTGTTAGTTGCATACATTTTTCCAAAAACGCTATCAAGTCTATATCCTTGTTGGCATCAACAGAAGAAATAATTGCGCGGTAAGTTTCAACACGCTCTGTAAGGATCTGAATAAGATCGTGCAGCTGTGTGGCATGTGTATTTGTGTTGTTTTCCATAAACAAATAAGATATTGTCTATTCTATGAACAATTTCATCGGGATTCAGTTTCTAATAAGAGAAGTATTAACGCTTAAGTTTTATAATTATATAAATTCAATATGGAAACCAGTCTAATTACCAAGGAGCAACTTGACAAGATTGTAGAGCGAGTAGAAGGAGAATTTCGGGCATATTTCACATCGGAGGAATCAAAAGTAAATTCGTTGCGCGATTGTTTTTTTAAGCCGGAGATATATGAGAAAGAGAAGTTATTAAGCCTAGATCAGGAGATATTTCAGTTGCTTCCGAAAGAGATTCAAGAAAAAACACACGAGTTGATTGCCGAGTTGACGAAAGTAGATTGATATGTAACAAACATAAATATTATTTTTTCTTCCACTGTAGGATACACGATATCGCATAATGATCGGAGAGCGGTATATCATTTCCATCGGTAAAATATTGCTTTTCCACTTTATATCTTTGAGGATAAAATTCAATAAACGTGCTATTACGAAAAAAGATTTTATCGATACTTTCACAACTATCCGTTAGCGTTAGTTTCTCACTTGGAACAAAAGTGGGATAGGGCAGTGGACATTTTCCATTTTTCATTAGCATGACCCATACATCTTGCAAGCCCGTCTGTTTGGTAAACCATGATAAGTTATCCCAGGCAGCTGCAAAATGTGCGTTAAAATCGCCCATCACGATAATAGCATTGCTGGCAGAATGCGTGTTGATATAGTCTACTAACTGTTCGATATTTTTTTGTCGGGCGGTAGCTGCATATTTGTCATCCCGAGCAGTAGCATGGATGTTGTAAACATCGACATTGACTGATTTTGCGATGGTGATACGGGAAAAAGAAAATCCCTTCGCTGCTAAGCAATCTGAGCCATTACAATGTTGCCAAGGAATACGACGTGTTTCTTGGATTGGGTATTTGGACAAGGTATTGAGTCCATCGCCGTAAGGCACTGCCATTTTATGTTCAGTGCGATAACGATGCCTATTATCCTCTCCATAAAGTTCGTGATGATAATGGAAATCTTCCTGCACATTGACAATATCAAAACGATTGATTTTTTTAGAAATTTCTTTCATACTGCTTGCTCGTGAATTTACGGCGGCAGAAAGGAAATCAGGCAGACCTGCTACATTATAGGTCAATAAGGATAGCTCACCTTCACTGCGCTCTTCCAATGCAATTGTGTGTTCCTCGATATAAGATATAGAATTTGTGTTGGAGTGTGTGGTTTTGGTGAAATAAAGACCACAAACAATGGGGAGGAATGAAACAGACAAAACTTTTCGCCAGTATTTCTTTCTATGCGATATCATATTGAATGCATGGTTTTATTTTTATACATCAAAGCTAGTGCATGAGTGTTAGATATTTGTAAACCATCTATTATGCTTCCGTATGGAAATGATGTATTAAAGGTAAATAAGTATATGAAATTTCATAAATCATTAATATTCAGTTTCTATTAAGAAAATATGTCATGTTTATTTTCGTAAAAACAAACATCTAAAGTATATGATAAGAATCGCTTTTTTTGCGGAGATCTTGTTTGAAGAATATGATGGTGCTGCCCGTACCATGTTTCAAATCATCAATCGAATCGATATAGAACGCTTTTCTTTCTTTTTTATTTATGGAAAAGGACCGGAAGAGATAGAAGGACATGCCTCGATTCGTATACCCACGCTCAATACAGGTTTAAATGCAGACTACAGTATTAGTCTGCCGGCATTGGTAAAGGGGCAGATTAAGCAACAATTGGATGCGTTCCAGCCGGATGTTATCCATATTGCTACCCCTTCTTTATTGGGTTTTTTTGCTTTACGTTATGCGCGGTCACGAAATATTCCGGTTATCAGTCTTTATCACACCAATTTTCTTTCTTATATACCCTATTATTTTCGGAAGGTTCCTACGCTTATTAAACCTGTGCAACGCTGGATGACGTCTGCTACTCGACGATTTTATAACAACTGTGACGTGGTCTATGTACCGTCCTGTGCTATGCAAAAACAGCTGGAGGATCTAGGTGTAGAAAGAGATAAAATGATCTTATGGCAACGTGGCATTGATTTAAAGCTTTTCAATCCCGAAAAAAGAGATAGGGCTTATGTGCGCGATATTACGGGAAACGACAATCCCAATATATTGTTTGCCAGTAGGTTGGTGTGGGAAAAAAATATACAAACTTTGATCGAAATTTATAAACGGCTTCAGAGATCGCATTTGCCCCATAATTTTATTGTGGCGGGTGATGGAGCTGCAGGGGAGGAGATGAAACGGCAAATGCCAGAAGCTATTTTTTTGGGGACATTATCCCACAGCGATCTTGCGAAACTGTATGCTTCATCGGATATTTTTGTTTTTCCGTCGATCTCGGAAACCTACGGAAATGTGGTTGTAGAAGCAATGGCTTCTGGCCTGCCCTGTGTTATCGCTGATGGCGGAGGAAGTGCAGATTTGGTACGACACGGACAAACTGGCTATAAATGTCTGCCTAGGTCTGCAGAGGATTTTCTTATTTATATCAGGATGTTGCTCGCAGATCCGACGTTACATAAATTTATCAGTGACACCGGAATCGCTTACACGGAAAAATTAGACTGGAAAAACCTGGTAGATCGCTATTTTGACGAAGTGACGCGATTAGGATTGCAATCCAACAAAAATATTGTCTGGGCAGCTTGCTAATGTACAAGAAAAGCCTTAAAATTTTAATGTTTGCCTGTATCGTTGTTCCTATAGCAATATTTATTGTTCAGGTGGATTTCGCGATCGTTTTGGCTGAGCTTCGGAAAATTGGATCGGGTTTTTTTGTCATTCTATTGATCACTCTTATAGCGTATATGCTCGGTACAATAGGTTGGTGGATTTGTTTAGGATCAGAACGTACCCGCATTTCTTTAGGGCAGCTTTTTGGAATTAGGCAAATTGGCGAAACGGTAGGGCTTTATAACCCGTCGAGCGTCGTCGGAGGGGATATGCTCAAGAACGAACTATTGAAATCCTACTCCATTTCAAACAGCAATGCATCAACATCTGTTGTCGTGTCACGTGTTACCGCCATATTATCACAACTGCTGCTTTTCATCTTATCTCTTTGTTGGTTAGTGGTTATCATGGATAATTCACGACAAGCGTTTTGGCTATATGGTTTATGCATACTGATTGCATTATTACTTTCATTAAAAATATTGTTTTTCTATCTGCTACATCAAAAGCGGAGTACAGTTGAGACGCAAGAGGTAGGCTCTTTTAATTTATGGCAACGCCTCTGTAAGGTTATTCGTAGTTTAGCCGTGCAAACACGATATTTTTTTCAGCATCACACAAAGCTCTTTTGGTGGTCTTACTTTTTCTTTTTTTTACATTGGTTGATAGGAGGCCTGGAATTTTATTTTATCCTTCGTTTTCTGAACTACGATGTACCGTTAATGCATAGCGTATGGATGGATATGGGCGTCATGATCTTTAAAAGCGTCGGTGCATTTATACCAGGGCAGTTAGGGATAGAGGAATTAGGTAATAAGATACTGTTGGCGAGTATAAGTATTCAGGGGGCTACCGTATGGATAACTGTATCGATATTGCGCCGTGCTCGTCAAATATGTTGGATATTAGTGGGGGTAATCTGTTATGTTTTTGTCCGCAAAACCGATACGCTTAACATTTTCAAACATGGAAATACTGTTCGTTAGTCACAAGTATCCACCTGCTACTGGAGGGATGGAAAAGCAAAGTTATGAGCTGATTGAAGGCATGCATGCACACGCCATTGTACGAAAAATTGTTTATACAGGGGAAGAAAGCTACTTTCAGTTTTTTCGCAAATTAAATGGACGTATCCTATCGATGATACATCGATACCCTAAGATCGGTATAATACATTTTAATGATGGGTTGATAGCGGCTGTTGGCCTCTGGCATGTAGGCTATACGCATCTGCGTAGGGTCGTTACGCTCCACGGGTTAGATGTCGTCTTTCCACTTAAGGTCTATCAACGTTTCATTTTACCACGATTTAATCGATACGATCATATCGTCGCAGTCAGTCATGCAACGGCTACCGCGGCTATTAGACGCGGGATAGACAAAAAGAAGGTTTCGGTTATCGCAAATGGTATTGATCATCAGTTGGAACCGAAAAATAATATCGAGGATTGGGAACAGTTTCGGCACAAATATCATTTGCCGGCTCATCGTAAAATTTTAGTAACATTAGGTAGGCCTGTTAAGCGAAAGGGTTTTTCGTGGTTTATTCGTGAGGTACTTCCGTTGCTTCCGGAAGAATATCATTTAGTCATGGCTGGTCCATTGTCTAAAGAGCCATCAAAAGTAGACAAACTGTTGGCGGGTTTACCGGAGAGGTGTCGCACCCTATATATGCTTTTTATGGGCTATCCTTCAGACCAAGCAGCGCTATGTACTTTATTAAACGATCCTGCATATGACAAAAAGATCACGCATCTAGGCAAATTACCGTTGGAAGAGGTAGAAATTCTGTTGAGTCATGCCGAGGCATTCTTAATGCCTAATATTAAAGTTGAAGGCGATATGGAGGGGTTTGGTCTGGTATGTCTGGAAGCAAGTGCCTGTGGGGCATTGGTGCTGGCGTCAGCACTGGATGGAATTACAGATGCTATACAACACCAAAAAAATGGCATACAGGTGGAACCGGAGAATGCAGAGGCTTGGTCGCAAGCAATCCAACACCGGTGGGATACGGAAGGGCAGCAGCGGTATGCTTTTCGTAAGTACACATTAAATCATTTCGGTTGGGACAAAATGGTAAATGATTATGCCGTATTATTTAAGAGGTTGTGTCAACATAAAAAAAGAGGCTAAAAGCCTCTTTTATTTTTTATCGTATCAAACAATATTAAACGTTCTCTTGGTTTAAATGTTGTTTATAGATTGCTTTCTTAATCTGGGTACGACGAGTTACTGATTTTTTCTCGTATGCTTGACGAGAACGAAGTTCACGTAATACACCAGTTTTTTCAAATTTCTTTTTGAAACGTTTCAACGCTCTGTCTAAAGATTCTCCTTCTTTTACATTTACGATAATCATGCTTTAAATACCTCCTTTCGTGCCCTTTTAATTTTTTGTGTGTGCAAAGATAGAGAAATAATTTAGATATAGAAAGGGATTGTCTAAGAAATGTTTCATAATCCCAATTTTTTTACAATTTCTTCCAAAGGCTCTTCCTGACTACACAATGCGGTTTGAAATCCTAATTTTTCCGCTGTTTCCAAATGTTGTGGACTATCGTCAATAAACAAAGTTTCTTGTTGTTGAATGCCTGTATCAATCACTAAATGGTCAAAAATATCCCGATTGGGTTTGCGTAAACCTATTACATGTGAATAATATGTTTTCTCAAAGAATACCGAGTTGTCCGGAACACCATATTTTTCCTGAATATGTTGCATGCAATATGCATAGTGAATTTCGTTGTTATTACTCAGCAAAAATAGGCGATATTTTGTTTGCAGGTACTCCAATATTTCATGTTTGCCTTCTGGCACTCCGATTAATAAAGCATTCCAAGCGTCATTAATTTGTTTATCGGTCAGGTCTGGGCAGTTTGCTCGCTCTCGAATCCCATTCCTAAATTCAGCGGCACTAATTTCTCCTCGATCAAAAGAGTCAAATAGGGGATCTTGTGCCCGATGTCCAAAAAAATCATTTACATTTTTGATACCCAAGGATATAAAGGCTTCTCGCACGCGAACAAAGTCAATCATAAAAATAACATTGCCGTAATCGAGTATAATATTTTTAATTTTTTGCATGGAAAATTTTGTTTTCTCCGTGCAAATATCGATAATTGCATCGTCAAAACGGAATGACAGTGCGTTCTTTTTGATAGGTTAAAAAACTGCGCCTATAGCTCAGTCGGTTAGAGTAGAAGACTCATAATCTTTTGGTCCCTGGTTCGAGCCCAGGTGGGCGCACAAATCGAAAAGTCGTTTTTCCGCAAGGGAAAACGGCTTTTTTCGTTTCTTAGGGCACTTTAGGGACATCTGTCCTACGTCGCATCGGATACCCCGAATCGACGTGACTTGCATAGATTTTTGTTGAACTTCACGTAAAAGTGTTACAAATGTGTTACAGCCCTTTTACGTGCCAATTTCGAAAGAACTATGGCAACCGTTAGTGCAAAGGTGTTCGAGCATCACAAAAAAGCCGATGGCACCTACAATGTGAAAATTTGTGTGCAACACAAAAGATTAAGAAAGTATCTTGACACAACTCATTTTGTCGTCAGGAAACAATTAACCAAAGACTTTAAGGTCAAAGACCCGTTTATCGCCGACAAGGTCGAGAAGCAGCTTAGGGATTATCGCAAGATGATTAGTGAGCTTGACGAACGATTGGATTATTTTACCGCGGAATCCCTGAGCGATTACCTGCGTGACAAAGATGAGGATATCGATTTCATCAAATTTTGCGACCAACACATCGAACGTCTAAGAAAAGAAAAGCGTACGGGAACCGCGAACAACCACCGGAAAATCCGTAACAGCTTGGTCGATTATTTCAATAGGACATCCGTCTCGATCAAGGAGATCAATTCCAATATGCTAATGGCATACGAGCGTTACATGCGATCAGAAAGAACTATGGCAAGGGTTAATCAATTGGGAAATGAAGTTACTACGAAAGAAAAAGGGTTATCCGACAGCGGACTACATAATCAAATGCGTGACCTGCGGACGTTATTCAATGCTGCACGTGACCTATACAACAATGAAGACCTTGGAATATACCGCATCAAGCATTATCCATTCAAGAAATACAAGGTTGGTTCCCCACCCCTCACAAAGAAAAGGAACAATACACTTGAACAAGTATTAACTATTCGGGATTGTGTAACCACCCCCGGAAGTCGTGCGGAATTGGCAAAGGAACTTTATATGCTTTCGTTCTACCTTTGTGGCATAAATGCCGTAGACCTGTATCAAATAACGGAACGTGATGTTAGAAACGGACGTTTAGACTATAACCGTTCCAAGACACAGGGCAAGCGTAAGGACAATGCCTTTATCAGTATTAAGATTGTCGATGAAGCCAAGCCTTTATTGGAAAAATATTTAGGCAAATTACGTGAACGCTATGCAAGTGCCAATGCCCTTAATTGGGCATTATGTAAAGGCATGGAGCAATTACGCAAATTGACGGGGATACCCGATCTTACGCTGTATTGGGCAAGGCATACATTTGCCAACACCGCACGAAATGATTGTCGCATGAGTAAGGACGATGTAGCACTTGCGCTCAACCACGTTGACGAAGGTAATCGTACAACGGACATCTACATCGCCAAAGATTGGAAAATTGTGGATGACGTTCAGCGGAAAGTCATTGCACAGCTTAAAAAAGTTGAAATCAAGGTGATGAAGAAAATACAGGCAAAAAACTGAATAAAGAGCGTGGCCGCCTAATATGTAATAACTATCATCGTCGAATTGTATGAGGAATCTAATGCCCGTGCAATTCGATGGGATCATTTTTTAAAATGTAAATTCTGATTATCATGAAAACTGTGTTTTGGTTTTTTATCACTTGTATTATCGCAACAATAGGTTTCTTTGCCGCACTGTCCATGAAAACCCCATGGATTGGATTTGTTGTTGCTTTTGGTGTTTGGTTGATTTTCCTTTGGAACACGACAAAACCGAGGAAGCATTAGTTCTTTCCGCGGAGCATTACAAAATTCTCTATCAGTCCTTGACTGACTATACATCAATCAATTTGTATTATTGACGCCAATAGCATCATCGGTTGTCACAATCAATAGAGTTTTACCTGTCGGTAAACGGGTTGGACTCCACGAAAAGTTCTTCTTGAGTTGATTTTTGTTCTTCTCGCGTGGTTATTTCGAATCATTTTTATCCCAAATTCGCATCAAATTTAATTTATTAATAATGATTCTAAATAATGTGGATTTGGATTTCTCAAGAGTTGCTGCGGTGATTTTTGCAATTATAGTAAATATTGGAAGTACCACTGCTCAACAAAAGCTATGGAACGTTAGCGGATATGTCTACGACATCGATGGCAACCCTATTGAGAACGCATCAGTAACAGTGAGTAACGTCCATCTTGGGACATCGACGGACGAGATGGGTTTTTTTAATATATCCGATATCGTCCTAGATTCTATAATTGTCAAGGTGTCAGCATTAGGTTACCAACACGAAACACAGACTGTTCATAAGCGAAATGTGGTCGAAAGCAATATCACCTTTGTTTGTAAGAAAAACGAAATAGCATTGCAACAGGTAACTATCACAGCCGATAAACGAGAGCGGTTATTACAAAATACCCCCTCCGCCGTTTCCGTAATCCAATCGGAAGATGTGGAAAAATTTCGGCTATGGAATCTGGCTGACTTGGGATCAGTGGCGCCCAATGTGCACATTCAAATGACCGGCAGCGATATGCATTCTTTCTCTATCAGAGGTATTGTACCTCCGGGGGGTGCGTCGTTTGATCAACCAGTTGCGGTTTATTTAGATGGTATATTACAGTACGATATCGCCAATACTATGGCGCTTCTATATAATATCGAACGCATCGAAGTGTTAAGGGGACCTCAAGGAACTCTGTATGGTAGAAATGCGATGGCGGGGGTGATCAATATCATTACAAAAAAGCCAAACCTCGCTCAGGGTTCATTGGGTTTCGCAGAAGCAAGTATTGGAGATTTTGGTGCTCAGCGTTATGTTGTAGGAACAAGTATTCCGCTGTATAAAGATTTATCGGCTAATATAGCAGGTTTTGTTAATAAGTCAGACGGCTATTATACAAATGTCTATGATGGAAATCGATTTGATAAAAACCATCATGTTGGAGGTAGCGCTACAATAAGGTACATGCCATCCAGTGCTTGGGACATGAACATTAATTTTAAAATACAACACTCGGAAAATCATGGCACTTTTCCATTTATCCTATACGACCCCCAAAAAACAATTTATCGACATGTAACCAATCAGGATACCTCCGGAAATGAAGTTCGGGATCTTTGGAATGTGTCCCTAAGTATGAAAAACCACAACAGGTGGTTTAACATACATAGCATCACAGCTTACCAATACAGTAACCGCTTTATAAAAGATGGTCGATGGGATTTTGATTGGACTCCGCGAGACATCAACAGTTCGGTGTATGTGGATTCGCCCAACGATAATACATCGGGAACGCTGACACAGGAATTACGTTTTGATAACAACAATCTCGGCATGCCTAACTTATATTGGACTGTGGGAAGTTTTCTCCACTATCATCAGCGTAAGGAAATAGGCGTGATACATGTTGGCGAAGACGCCGTGTTCGATGGAGATAGCTATGCGCCATATCAACTACGGACACCCTCACAATTTTATAATGCGGGAATCGCAGTTTTCGGCCAGATGTCCTATACGATCTTACCAAAACTGGAAATTACAGCAGGGTTAAGATACGATTGGGAAAACAAATTAATGTATACCCAAACCGATATGATTAAGGAAGGAACGCCTGATACCGAAATCCAGCAACGTATGCGGATACCGGGAAAATATACCGCGTTCACACATAAGGTGAATTTGAGTTTTAAACCTATGGACGCGATTATGTTTTATGGCACTTATTCCACAGGGTTCCGTGCGGGTGGTTTAAATAATCGAACAAGTATACCGGCATTTCTGACCTATGATCCAGAATTTTCAACGAATTGGGAGCTGGGACTCAAACTTAACGGTTTAGCCAATAAGTTTTCAGCTAGCTTCGCCGCATTCCATATCGACTGGCGAGATATGCAAGTCGCGATGTTTTTGCCTGGATCTACATTTGATGTAGCCCTTCAAAATGCTGGGAGGGCGGTAAGTTCCGGTTTAGAATTAGAAGTTTCGGCATTATTGGCAAAGGATCTTGAATTGGATTACGCATTTGGCTTTACTACTGGACGATATAAAAAAATGGCTACCCCGGATCCCACCAAAGGCGATGAAATAGATTTGTCAGGCAATCGACTCATTTCCCAGCCTGATTTCACGTCTATGTTGGTCGCACAGTACAGTTATCCAATAGCTCCGAAAATCATTGGTACCGCCCGGCTGGAATGGAATCATATCGGATTTCAATCTTTTGACATCGCAAACTCTATTAGCCAGCGATCTTACCCGCTATTCAACGTGAGGCTTCAAGCAAACTATCAACAGATAGGAATCGCTTTCTGGATGAAAAATATTTTCAACCACCGATATATTTCAAGTATTTATGCTTCGGGTTCACCTTTCGTTGTTCTCGGAGCCCCCGGAAATTACGGCTTAACTCTGTCTCTTAGATTTCAGAATCGATGAAGACGAATGCTAAATACGCTATTATTGGCTTATTATATTTCACACAATCCATCCCCATAGCATTTATGGGAACGGCATTGCTAACCATCATGCGTTCGGAAGGCATTGGATTGGATAAAATTGGCTATTTATCGCTTGTTATGATTCCTTATGCCCTAAGTTTCTTATGGGCGCCACTCGTAGATCGATTTGGTAGCAGTTACTTCAAATGGGTATCCACTGCGAGTATATTGTATGCATTATTTCTTTTTCCGGCGAGCTTTCTATACGTCGATAACTTATACGGGTTGCTTATATTGTTTACCCTTGCGATCTTTTGTATGAGTGTACAGGATATCGCCATGGATGCGTTCGCAATTACATCATTAACGGATAAGGAAAAGAGTATCGGGAACGGGTTACAAGCAGGTGGCGGGTATTTTGGATTATTAATTGGCGGTGGCGGAGTACTACTTGTCTATGACCGATTGGGGTGGGATGCAACTATTACATTGCTGACTGTTGTAACACTTATTCCGGTGATAGCTACAATCCGTTATAATAAATACAGTAAGAAACCGGACACAAGATCGGACGTTTCGATACGACAAATGCTTGAATATTTTAAAGATGCTAAATTTAAAAAATGGATACCTCTTTTGCTTTTATTGAAAATCCCTGCCAATGTCGCTTTTTATTTTTCTAATCCTCAGTTGATAGACAAAGGTCTCGGTCTCGCCGAAGTCGGATATATTTTCGGTATATGGGGCATGGGCGCTGCGGTGGCTTCTGGGCTTGTCGCTGGCCTTGTTTTTAAGCGAGCAGAAATACGGACGAAGTTGATAATTGCTATTGTGGCCAATATCATAGCCATTGCCTCAGCATTTCTATTAAGCTATGTTTCATCTTCACAAACAACTATAATTATATTTCTATGCTTGGCTATGGGTAGTATGCTCGGTTTAACCGGCATGATATTAAACGATGTGGCTATGCGACATGTTCGAAGTGGCGTGGAGGCAACAGATTACTCACTGCAAAACTTTCTGTCCAGCTTATTCTATAATCCGATAATATTCGTGTCGGGATATATTGCTCAAAATTTCGGATATCCTGTCCTATTTGTATGTATTGCGGGGATAATCTTGGTACAGCTAGTTTTTATGTCAACATACAAGAGTATAAAACCGAACGAGTGGGAAGATGTTGTTTAGTGATTTTCCTTATTTATATTTTAAGCGTAATTTTAGACATATGAATCTAGATCTTATTGCCACTATGTTGATAGCAGGAGGATTGCTATTGTTATCGTTTCTACATCTCAGTAACGTGACGTCCGTTAATCGGAGAGCCAATCTATTATTTGGCATTTTTACATTTCAATGGTCGACTTTCTGGCTTGATGAGCTTTTATTTTCTGAACACCTCAATACAACAAGTGCCGTATTTATCATATTAAGGACGTTTCAATTTTTAGTACCAATAACCTTCTTTTTAAGTGTCAAATTTTATACCGAACCAGACACAAGGTTAACTTGGAAGCATGGAGGGATAGCCATTGCGCCCGCGGTATTTTTATTATATCTATTATTTAGGCCAAGCGTTAAAAACGAGTTATTTGAAGTTGGCTCTATCGTATTTTTCCTAGGGCACTCCGTATTTTACATAATATGGGCACATGCGAAAATTTTAAAACACCAGCGTGCAATTAAGTCCTTTCATTCCTATACCGAAAAAATAGACCTGCGTTGGATTAAATATATTACTTATAGCTTTATCGGATCAGCAACTATCGTCACGGCGTACAATTTTTTGACGAAAGCAGAGTCGCTCAGTATCTACATCAATCTATTCTTCGTTGCGGTAGTTTATCTAGTTGCATTTTATTCGCTTCGACAAAAGGAGATCTACCCTCAGGGAATAGAGCTCTCCGACATCGTCAGCAATAATACGCTAATTGAGCAACAAACAGACGTTCCTAAGGTCAAGGTCATAGAGGATGCTGACTTGCATCAACTAAAGGAAAAATTGCTCCGACTTATGGAACTCGAAAAGCCTTATCTCAATAGTGAGCTCAATCTTGTTAAGCTCGCTGAACAAATGAATTTAACTACCCACCAATTATCTTATTTAATAAACAACGCAATGGGAGAGAATTTCTTCAATTTTATTAATCGATATCGGGTTCGCAAAGCCAAGGAACTATTAAAAAATTCAGATTATGACCATTTAAATGTCCTCGTTATAGCTTATGAATCTGGATTTAATTCGAAAACCTCCTTTAATAACACTTTCAAAAAAATGACAAACTATACACCAACAGAGTATAGAAAAAGCAGTGTTTAGTCTTAATTATTCTACATATATAGGTGCGCTGTACCTCATTGTTTACCCCCCATTTAAGTGTGTTGATTAACAATGTAGAATCAGTCGCCACATGAAAACATTGATTACAATTCGGGTAGCCGTCTAAATGGAACGATAACTATTTGTGCGACTTTACAAACGTATACCCATAAGTTACTGGTTAATAGGTTTTTATTTCGGTTTTTGATTTGGTTCAACTTTATAACGAAGAGCGTTTTACAAATCTTATGCCTTTAGTTTTGCTGTTAAAATTTAAATTGACTTGGCTTGGCTGAACTTGCAAGTCATCAAAAAACAAAAGATAATATTAATGACAAATTTCGTTAGGGGCTCGATTTCAATCGACGCAGATTTGATTATAATTCAAGACGTATTGGTGGAGTACAAATACATTGAAGAGTGGGAAAAAGGATTCGATTCTTTTAAGGAACTTCATGTATCTAATGCAATGAAGACGATCGTGCATTGGGATATAGAACATGATATAGATTATATTTTTAGTGTGAAAGAGAACAAGGGGGGGATTCTACTGGAACTTATGGTAGGTGATTTAACCACACGCCTCAATGAAAAATATAATTTGGAGGCACAGCAACACTACGTTGATAACGTACTCTGTCGTATCAAGTCCATATCGGAGAGACTACAAGTCGCTACAAAACAAGTGATATATACGAGTTAAACGAAATGGAAAAAATGCGCTTGGATTTGATGCTATAGCTACGAGTTTTGCCAGGGGATTAAGCTCTATTAAATCCTGTAGCGTTATAAACAAATCTTCAAACGTTATCAGAAATTTTATGGATGGATTATTTTTACCGATGGAATGGTATTTTAGATTTATGAAAATTAGTAAAGACATAAAGAAGCGGGTACTTGAATTAAAATCTACAAAGAGGAAAAACATTTGGCTATTCGGAGGATCCGGATTGACCACTTCGCTGGTTAACCTTGGATTGGTAGATGAAATCCGGATAAGAATCAACCCGATTATTTTGGGTGAAAGAATTCCCTCGTTTAAAGAGGTACAACAGCGCCTTTGATTGCATCTAACTATAGCAAAGCAATACCGTTCAGGGCCAGTAGATCCATATTACGAGGTTGATAACTAAATCTATGACATAACATACTCAACATTTATGAAAAAACATATTTTTTTGACAATATTCAACGTCCTATTTACGTCCATCGTCTTCTGTTATGTATTTGTAGCATTTAAAGAAAAAGAGAAGGACTATTATATAGATGAGATTACCGTTAAGCGGCTAAATATCGTCGATGAATCCGGAGATACTCTTCGAATGGTCATCAGTAATGAAACTCGACAGCACCCGGGTATCCTCAACGGCAGGGAAATGCCGCAGCGAGAACGACCAGCTGGGATTATTTTTTTTAATTCAATTGGAGATGAATGTGGTGGACTGTTGTATAATGGTAACGAAGAGCAGGCGGGGCTCGTGCTTTCTGTTGATCAATATCGTGATGACCAAATCATGCAATTACAATATCAGGAGAATACTTTTGATGACAAGCGAAAATACGGACTTCAGATTTGGGATTATAAAAAAGAGGATGGTTTTGACGAACGTTATGAGCGCTACATGGAACTGAATGCTATAGAAGACAAGGAATTGAGGGAGCAGTTGATTAGTGAAATGAAATCCGACAGTTTGTGGATGGAAGATAGAATGTTTGTTGGGAAAAACTATCAAAACCAAGTCGGCTTATTTATTAACGATCAATTTGGTAACGCAAGAATTAGGGTATACATCGATGAGAACGATGAACCTAAATTCGAACTATTGGATAAAGAAGGGAACGTGTTAGGTAATAAATAGACATTGGAAATAGAAAGAAAATCACGCTTTGGTAGATAATATTGCGTTAAGTTTTTTGGAAATTTACCAAAGAAGTATAAATTTAAACCAAACTAATTAGTTGCGCATATGACTAAAGATATCAAATTATATAACGAACGTTTGCCTACTGAGGAAGCAAGAATATGCACTTTTCTCGCCGAAGAAATCGATCGTGCTTTACCAGAGGCTGCAAGCAAAATTTGGCATCGGCATCCGGTATGGTTTCTTGATGACAACCCTGTTGTTGGTTATAATAAATTAAAAGGTGGCATCAGGTTGATGTTTTGGAGTGGCGAGAGTTTTGAAGAAGAGCGACTTGTATCAGGAACAGGAAAATTTAAGGATGCCCATATATATGTTAATTCTATCGACATACTCAATTTGGAGGAATTATCTCGTTGGTTCTCAAAAGCTAGGGATATTCAGTGGGATTATAAAAATGTCGTCAAACGGAAAGGTAAACTAGTGCGATTAAAATAATAGGATTGGTATGTGTGTGAAATTAGGGTTAGTAGTCGTCGTGGTATGTTTGTTTTCGAAATCATTTGCACAGGTCGATTATCGTGATTTGTCGGAATTATGCAGTATACCGAATGCGCAGCGTTACTTTGATGATTGCGGAGTGAAGGGTACAGTGCTCGTGTATGATACCACGCAAGATAAACTTTTTGCCTCTGACACTGTATCGATATACGATCCATCGCTTCCAGCCTCTACATTTAAAATAATAAACAGTTTAATTGCGCTGGAGATCGGAGTCATCCCTGACGAATATTACACTGTTAAGTGGTCAGGCGTTACCGACACTGTAAAATATGGATACCGCCCAGATATTTATCATGATATGACAATTGACGAAGCTTTCAGAAGTTCAGCAGTGTGGGTTTTCTTAGAACTTGCACGAAAAATTGGCAGGTCCAATTATGAAAAATATCTGGCTCTATGCGGGTTCGGAGACCCGACATTAATTGCTGAACCTTTGGATTTCTGGAACTTTGGGAAATTTGAGGTGACACCGTTTGCACAGCTAATATTTCTCAAGCGATTGCAACAGGGCAGCCTACCTTTTTCGAAACGGAGTATGGATATCGTCAAAAAGATGATGACTACTGAAATCAACGAATCCTATCAATTATATTCCAAAACGGGGTGGACGCGCGACAATGATGTCAATACTGGCTGGTGGGTTGGGTTTATTGAAAAAGGAGAGAGTTCATATATTTTTGTGTCCCGATTCTTGCAAAACCGTAGGAATAATCGAAATGATTTCGGAGCATGCAGGTTATCAGTCTCGAAGGCACTTCTTGGCGAACTACAGATCATCGATTAATACGAAATAAGTGGAAAAACCTAACCTTTTAATTCGCTAGGTAAAACACCGTATTTACGCTTGAAAGCAGCTGCAAAATGATGTGCATGTTTATACCCTATTATGTCTGCCACCTCACTCACGTACCTTTTCTCGTCAAGAAGTAGATACCTTGCTTTTTCCATTTGGAGGTCGCGGATGAAACCAAAAACGGTGTTACCGAAAAGCTCTTTGAAACCGGCTTTAAGCTTGGTTTGATTGATTCCCACTTGCTGAGCCAGCCCCACAATTGAAATGTATTGGTTGAAATGTTGCTCAATAAAGTTTTTAGCATCATGAAGGCACGCTATATCATATGAAGATAATTTACACTTTTTCGGAGAAGTTTGCCTATCCAACTCTTGAATTTGCATAAGGAAAAGTTCCATGGCTTTCGCCTCCAGATAAACGGACATTAAATGACCTTTATAACTATGCGTACCCATTTCGATAATCACTGTTTTCATCTTAGGAGTGATTGTCGCTCGAAAAAATTCTTCTGAATAAGTGGGATGCAGGAGTTGTTGCTGTATTTTTTCGAGGAAACAACTATCTGGAGTATACATTTTCTCAAAAAAAGATAATTCTATAGCAACTTCAAAAAATTGATCCTTTTGACCATTTTTTGTTTTTGGTATATCATGGGTATAAATGCTTGGATGTTGGTGATAAACATGAAATTCCTTTACGTTGGTCGAATCAGATAATTGGAAATGAGATACAATGGACGGCGCATCGAAATGTTCTGTCAGCGTCGATTTAGTCGCCGCTCTGAAGCTACCCCATGTCATATGAAAATTTTGGTTTGCAACATCCACCAAATCCATGGATACATGATTGTGTCCGATCGAGTAATTAGTCCTTGATAAGCTTTCCGTAAAGTATCGGTTGGACAAGCTGAATCTTTCATTATCCAACGCTAGATGATAGCCCATATTATTTCCTTTCCCGTTGATTGTATTTCTCAGTACGTTGACTACCAGTACCTAAAATACAGAATTTTGTATCATTAATGATATCCAAAAATACACTATTTAGAATTAATATAAAATAATAATGATAGATAACCTGATTGATACGGCAGATCCAAATGAAAGTCCAAGGAAACGATATGGATCACAAACAGTCTCTACAGATGATCACCCCTTTCTCATGAGTGCCGGCGCTTTAGCTCGTCTATTGAAACCCGTTCGTAAAAAGTTAATATTAGCGACATCGTTGTCCGCTATTGCAGCGGCAGTTGGTTTAGCTCCGTATATAGCCATTGCGGAGATTGGCCGACTCACTTTAAGTTTATCGGATGGCTCGTATGAATCCGACATACTTTGGTTCTGGGTTACCATCGGGTTAACTGGCGCGTCCCTACGTCTATTGCTTACGTTTTTTTCATCACGTATTGGACATTATGCGGATGCCGAAATTCTACACGACATACGTCTACGTATCGTTAGACATTTAGGAATACTCCCGTTGGGGTGGTTCCGATATAAAGGCTCCTCGGCTGTAAAGAAAGTTATGACAAATGATCTTGAAGAAATGCATCAACTAATTGCCCATTCCTTGCGTGAAACCGTTGGCGCAGCGGTTGCTATACTAATAGGAAGCGCCTACTTGTTAGTGGTTGATTGGCGACTGGGCCTGATAACAATTTCTGTACTTGTGTTCATGTTTGTTTTCTACCGGATCGCCATGCGTTCCATGACGTTGTACATGAGCAAGCTGCTTGCCGCAGAAGCGCGGATAAGCTCGGCTAGTGTGGAATATGCGGATGGTATAAGCGTTGTGAAAACATTCGGCACAGGCGGTCGAATGATGCAACGATTTTCGAAAGCGGTGGATGAACATACGAAAGCAATGGCTGCATGGGTGTCTGAAACCAAATATAGCTCCGCAATAGCTAGACTACTGGCGTCCGAGATGACGATATTCGGAGTAGTGATGGTGTCGGGGTTGCTTTTTGTTCGTTCCGGCTCGCTCAGCATGGGTGACCTGATTCCATTTCTGGTTGTCGGAATTGGAATGCCGACGTCAATTGTACCGGCAATACATGGGTCGCAGGGTCTACGTAAGGGGCGGCTGTCCGCCGGAAATGTAGAAAATCTATTGAATCGAAAACCGTTGCCCGAACCGTTGCAGTTCCAAACAATGAACGGGTATCAGATATCGTTTAATGATGTGTCTTTCGCCTATGACGGACAAAATATGGTTTTGAAAAACATCAATTTGACCTGTGAGCCTGGAACTGTCACAGCACTAGTGGGGCCATCCGGGGCAGGAAAATCAACATTAGCCAATTTGTTACCTCGCTTCTACGACGTGACAGCTGGATCCATATCTATAGGTGGTGCAGACATACGATCAATACCATCAAACCGCTTGCTATCATCGATGTCCTTGGTTTTTCAGGATGTCGTACTGCTCAGAGACACCGTTGCCGAAAATATTCGCATCGGTAAATCCGGAGCAACACTTGCCGAAATTAAAGACGCCGCACAAGCGGCTCAAATCCATCACGTTATCGAACAATTGCCAAATGGGTATGATACTGTCTTAGGTTCCGGTTCTAGCGGATTGTCGGGAGGGGAACGCCAGCGACTCACTATCGCCAGAGCAATTTTGTCGGGCGCCCCTATTGTCATTCTCGATGAGGCTACCGCATCTCTAGATCCCGATAGCGAGTTAGCTGTACAGCAAGCATTGTCAAAGCTTGCCTCGGGAAAAACAATGATTGTCATTGCTCATCGGCTGCACACCATTCAGGAAGCCGATCAAATCATCGTCATTGACGATGGCCAAATCGTTGAAACCGGAAAGCACAAAGAATTGATCATCGCTAATGGTCTTTATAGCCGTATGTGGAATTCACAACAAAAAAATCAAAATCGATATGATAAAGAAATTATATAGTTTATGGCCAGAGCCGGGATTGTTGGTTCGGCTTGGCGCACTGCATGCAACCAATGCGATCCTACAAGGTGTGCTTCTAGGGATGCTAATACCTGTTTTACGAGCGCTATTGCAACCAAAACCAAATTTCGTAGAAGCTGAACCGTGGCTTGTAGCGGGTGGAATACTACTGGTTGTCTATGCTGTATTGACGATTATCGCAACTCCTGTAGGATTTACTGCGAGTATGGAACTTACCGCAAAACTTAGACACCATGTGATGAAGCATATTACCGTCTTGCCATTGGGATGGTTCACAACAGAACAGAAAGCCCGTATGGCACGGTCAATTACTGCTGATGTAGGCAACGCACCAAATCTCGCCGTAACCATCGGTGCTCCAGCAATTACCGCCACTCTGGTACCGGCTACGCTTATTTTGGTCACATTTTTCGTTGATTGGCGAATAGCACTCTTATTATTGACTATCATGGTGATAGCACTTGTTGCTTTAAGACATGCAGGTAACGTTGCAGCTATAGCCGATGAAGAACTCGAAGAAGCTGCTACAGAAATTGCCGGACGCGCCATCGAACTTGGTCAGGCACAAACCGTGCTCCGTGCTGCTGGATTGGGTATTTCAGGAACATCACGTATGCAAGGAGCATTGGAGGAACATCGCATTACCTATCGCAGGGGATTGCAAAAGTCCCTGTGGCCCGATCTTACTTTTACGGGTGTAGTCATGGGCGGCTTCATTGCATTGATTGTGTTAGGCATACAGTTATTGGTCAATAATACACTCTCTGTGCCCGATACCATCGCGCTGTTTGTAATTGCCGTACGCTTTCTTGAACCGCTCGGTTCCCTGATTGAGTTGATAGGTGCTTTGCGTGCCATGAATAATGCGGTAACAAGGGTTCAGGACATCCTTGATACGCCAAGTTTGCCCAAATGCGATAATGGCATAAAAACAATTGAACATGCGGGTATAACGCTCGAAAACGTATGTTATTCCTACGGGAACAATCTCGCGTTAGACGATGTTTCTTTCCATTGTCCACCCGGTAGTACCACGGCTTTGGTCGGAGCATCTGGATCAGGAAAGACAACTGTAATAAGAGCTATTGCCAGATTTTTTGATGTTGACAGCGGAACCGTCCGCATTGGAGGCAAGGAACTAATGTCTTACGATTACGATAGTTTGATGCAGCATGTAGCTGTTATATTCCAAGATGTATATCTGTTTGATACGTCAATTGAGGATAATCTAAGACTCGCGAAACCGGATGCATCTACGACGGAATTATCAAAGGCAGCAGAACTTGCATGCTTAGACGAAATGATCGCGCGATTACCTAATGGTTGGGAAACGAAAGTTGGAGAAGCGGGTGCGTCGTTGTCAGGTGGAGAACGTCAGCGGGTTTCAATTGCAAGAGCATTTCTTAAAAACGCACCTATTGTACTGATTGACGAGGCAAGTTCTGCGCTGGATCCTGAAAATGAAAGGGCCATCAGCCGTGCGATAGCGAATTTGGCAAGTGACGTTAACCGTACGGTAATTATTATTGCACATCGACCTACAACTCTTGCTGCCGCCACGCAGGTAGTCTCCTTACATGAAGGAAAAGTTGTTGAGTTTGGTGACCCCGAAGCGTTAAAAAGTGGCAATGGTGTGTTTTCCAAACTATTCCACCAATACGAAAATGTAAGGAGTTGGCATATTTCCAAAGGTTAACTATAGCGATGCTCGAACTTTGATTAATTGTCTCTACCTAATATAGTTTAATCAACATATAAAATTGAGGGTCTATAATGACATAATCAGCTATCACAAAATGAAAGTATGAAAGATAAATCGATTAGTTGGATATTCAGCTTGGAAAACGATTTACATCCAAGTCAAGTAAACGTCAACGGGATTGACAATTCCTATTTTCATCGCACCATTGCGAATTTGCGAAAAAACTGCAAGGTATTTCGCCCCGAATTTATAAGAATATATTGCCGTTCTAAACAACAATCCACTAAGTGCCTTTCACTTTTTTGCGATGGTTTATTCCCCAGTCTTTCATTGCATAAATTATAGGTGTCAACGTATCCGCATAAGGCTCGTGAGTATAAATAATCTTTACTGGATATTCACTTAGCACAGTTCTTTTAATAAGTTGATGTTTTTCCAGCTCCTTTAGCTCTTTAGCCAGAACTTTTGGAGTGATACCAGGGATACTTTCCTGGATGTCCACAAACCTATCATTGCCTACTCCAATAGACACTATTATTGGAAATTTCCACTTCCCACTCATCACATCCAAAAAATCACGCACTGGTATGATGGTTTTTATGCAATCGTTATATCCTGTCTTTACTGGCATAAATTGTCTTTTAAAAATAATAAATCGCTTTCCTTTCGGAAAGCACTATACAAAGTAAAGCATTTTGTGTCTAGATTCGCATCTTAACTTGATAAAATATCTGTTTTTATGCAAACACTAAAACAAATAAAGCCAAATACTGATTCGTTTAAAGAAGTACTTCGTTTGAGAAAATCCTGCCGTGGTTTTTTAGATACACCAGTGCCAGATCCGATCATTACTTCCGTATTAGAAGATGCACAATTGGCGCCCTCTAATTGCAACACCCAGCCGTGGGAAACACATATTGTTTCCGGAGATAAATTGAAAGAACTGGCCGAGGCGCTATTAAGAGAAAACGAAGCGGAGCGGTTGTCACCGGACTTTACGTTCGATACGAATGAATATCATGGCCGCTACAAGGAGCGTTACTTTAACCTGGGTAAGACAATGTATGAGGCATTTGATGTTAAACGTGATGACAAAGAAGGGCGAAAAGAAGTTTCGGATCAAAATTATAAATTTTTTAACGCCCCACATATCGCTATACCTTTCATGCCGTCTTTTGGCGACAATGTTCGGGTAGGCGGCGATATAGGAATGTATGGGCAAACGTTTCTCTTATCTCTTACAGCGCATGGCCTTGCAGGTATCCCGCAGACAGCCCTAGGCTTTTTTGCTGGTACTATAAGGGAAATATTGAACGTGCCAGACGAACTTAAAATGTTATTTGGAATCTCGTTTGGTTATGCCGACCCGAATGCACCGGGCAATTCGTTTAAAATGGAACGGGATCCAATCTCCCACAATGTCACTTTTCACCAATAAAAATCACTAATAAAAAAACATGAAAAATATGAAAATAGGAATTATCGGAACGGGTGCGATAGGAAGTATCCTGGCTGAAAAATTTGCTCAGGCAGGACATGGTGTAAAAGTAACCAACACAAGGAACATGCCTGAACTGGAAAAAATAGCTGCCCGTTTGGGCGCAACAGCAGCAACCATACAGGATGTAGTCAAAGACGTAGGTGCTATCATTTTCTCTATGCCCTTCAATGCTTACAAAGACCTGCCGGAGAACTTACTAAAAGAAATACCTCAGGACGTGATAGTAATGGATACCTCAAACTATTATCCGTTCAGGGATGGTGAGATTGCCGAATTGGAGCAGCTATCTGAAAGCGAATACATTTCCGGAATACTAGATCGTCCGATTGTAAAGGTGTTCAATAATATGCTGGAAGGCACCTTGAAACACAAAGGCAAACCAGCTGGCTCAGAAGCTAGAGTTGCAATTTCTATAGCCGGAGATAACCCCGAACATAAGAAAGTAGTTGCTCAACTGGTTGATGTCACAGGTTTTGATACCGTTGATGGCGGAAGTTTGGCCGAATCCTGGAGACAGCAGCCCGGTACGCCAGCCTACTGTACGGAATTGAATGAAGCCGAACTAAAACAGGCACTTGCCAACGCTGAGGAAGGGAAAGCCCCTGCAATCCGGGATTTTATCATGGACAACTTGAGAAAATTGGATTCCTGGCCTTCGTACGAAGAAATTTTAGCAGGTAACCGTTTACATGAGATGGGGATAAGCGAATAAATAATTTTTAAAAAGAGATAACGATGAAAGTATTATATACAGCAGAGGCTACTGCTACAGGAGGTAGAAATGGCCAGATAAAAAGTGATAACGGAGTTTTAGACCTACAGGTAAGAGCACCTAAAGCCATGGGCGGTGCCAGCGATTATTACACAAATCCAGAGCAGCTATTTGCAGGGGGGTATGCTGCCTGTTTTGATAGCGCACTGAACCACACTATTCGTTTGGAAAAAGTAAATACTGGTGAAACGTCCGTTACTGCAAAGGTATCAATAGGACCTTTAGAAGGCGGTGCATTTGGCCTGGAAGTAGAACTGGCGGTAAATATTCCAGATGTATCCATTGAAGAAGCCAGGCGGCTCACCGAACGCGCACATCAGGTATGTCCCTACTCCAATGCTACCAGAAATAATATTGAGGTAAGACTTGTTACGACAAACAAATAAAAAGATGGAAACTCAAGGTATTGCTTATTCCATTCTAGAATTGGCACTTGTACCACTGGGCGGTACCATCAAACAGACGCTGAATGATTCCCTCGCATTGGCCAAAGAAGCGCAAGCGATGGGCTATAAAAGGATCTGGTTTGCCGAACATCACAATTCGGAGCATATAGGCAGTAATTCGCCGTCACTATTGATCGGATATGTGGCTGAAAACACCGAAACCATCAAGGTAGGCTCGGGTGGCATCATGCTACCCAATCATTCTCCATTGGTTATTGCTGAACAGTTTGGTACCCTGGCACATTTGTATCCTGGACGCATCGATCTGGGTCTGGGGAGGGCACCTGGTACAGACATGGCAACTGCCCAGGCTATCCGGTCAGATTTCATGCAGGCTGCTCATTCTTTCCCTAAAGAAATTGAGAAAATTCAAAACTACTTTTCTCCTGACAATAGTGGTTCAAAGGTGAGGGCAGCTATCGCGGAAGGAACTGATGTACCCCTATATATATTGGGATCTAGCACTGACAGCGCACACTTAGCAGCCCAAAAAGGCTTGCCTTATGCATTTGCAAGCCACTTTGCCTCTACGCATTTACTTGACGCACTGCACATTTACCGTGAAGAATTCCAACCATCTGCAGTTTTAGAAAGCCCTTACACTATAGCGGGGATCAATGTATTTGTTGCAGATACAGATGAGCAAGCCGAGCGTTTATTTACCACACTGATCAGGATGTTCTTTGGGGTACTTACCGGAACCACAACTGCACTGCATCCTCCAACTGCCATGACAGAGGAATTGAGAGGTATGCTGCAACACCCGGCAGTTCATCAAATGCTGAAATATTCCTTCGTAGGTAGCAAGTCAACTGTAAAAGAACACGTGCAGGCATTTCTGAACGAGACTAAAGTTGACGAACTGATTGTTGTAACCTCTACGCATAGCCAGGAAGACCGGATAAAGTCGATTAAACTTTTTTCGGAGATTATGGACGATATCAATTCGGAAGCTTCCCGTGCTGACCAAAAAATAGCAAAATGAGTGAAAGGAAAAAATTAAAGCTAGCTGCAAATATTGATGGCCTCGGCTGGAACTTTGTGGGGTGGCAGCATCCGGATATGCCCGCGGACGCCAGTGAAAATATAGACTATTATGTGCAGCAGGCGCAACTCGCCGAGGCTGCAAAGTTCGATACGCTTTTCCTGGTCGATGTTAGCCATGTGGGGCCGGGCAATATCCCGCATTACCTCAGCATGTTCGAAGGGTCGACCATCATGTCGGCCCTTAGCATGAAAACGGAGAAGATTGGTTTGTCAGCCACCATTGCTACTTCCTATACGGATCCCTACAACGTGGCCAGACAGGTTCTGTCTCTCGATAAGATTAGTAGAGGGCGGGCCTCGGTGAACGCAGTGACCTCCAATCCCGGCGGCATGGTCAATTTCAGTCGCGGTCATTTAACCAAGGCTGATCAATACCCGATGAACAAGGAATTCATGGAGATCCTGATTGGGCTCTGGGATACTTATGAGGATGATGCGTTCATCCGCGACAAGGAACGTGGTATGTACCTGAACCCTGGTAAAATGCATACGCTCAATTACCGGGGAAAATATTTTTCGGTCGATGGACCTTTAAACCTGAGCCGTTCGGTGCAGGGCAGGCCTGTACTTTATACCGCTGGCAGTTCGGCCACCTTTATGGATCATGCGTCAAGCTATACCGACGGAGCATTTATACATGGTCAGACAATGGAAGCCACCATGCAAGTAGCAAATGGCATCAGGGCACGGTTAACCGTAAAAGGACGTCGCCCGGAGGACTTTATTGTGATCACCAGCCAAAATCCAATCGTAGGCCATACCGATGAAGAAGCGGTGGCTAAATACAAGCAATTGCTAGCATTTAATCCCAGGAACAGCATACCTGTACCGCTCTTCTTTGGTTCGGCAGAGCGGGTCGCCGCCCAGGTGCAGTTATGGTATGAATCCGGTGCGATGGATATGCTGATGGTCAGGCAGGACCACCCCCACGGATTGAGGGATTTTATCGAACTAGTGGTTCCGATCCTACAGGAGCGCGGTCTTTTTAAGGTTGATTATGAAGGCGATACCTTAAGAGAACATCTGGAGATTCCGAAGCCAGCATTTAGAAAAATCGGATAAGGATCATTGGACATTAACATTTAAAACAAAAACGACCTCAAATGGAAAATAAGCAAAATCACACAGTACTGATCTTAGGTGCCAGTGGAACAATCGGGAGTCAACTGGTTAAAGACCTAGAAGATAAACCTGTTAATATTCGGATCACTTCTCGTAAGCAGAACGAAGTAGAGCGAATTGTAGCCGAAGGAAAAGACTGCAAGTTTCTTGACCTTGATGATCCGAAAACGTTTGCTTTTGCTCTTGCCGGTGTTGATAGCGTATTTCTTTTAACGGGATACACGGTTGGCATGCTCACGCAGAGTAAAACATTAGTGGATGCAGCGAAAAAAGCAGGTGTTAGTCATATTGTACATGTGGGCGTCTTCGCTGAATGGGATACAACTGACGCTCACTTTGCCTGGCATCAGATGATCGAAAAATACATTGAGGCAAGCGGTATGGCATGGACACACCTCCATCCCAATATGTTCATGGAAGCCCTTACGGGTGCTTACCTACCAAAAAACTTTACCTATACCACTTACTGGGAAGATCGCAGGGTTGGTTATATTGCGGCTAGTGATATTGCTGCCGTTGCCGCAAAAGTTCTTGTGGATGGCCCTAGGCTGCACGCCAGCAAGGATTATTGGTTGAGTGTCGAAAGCCATAATGGAAAAGAAATTGCACAGCTGATGAGTGAAGTAACCGGAATTGAAATCACATGCGATGAAAAAGGACTTGAAGAGTTTAAGGAACTTATTGAAGCATGGATAGCTAACGGTGCTGACTATTGGTACGCAAATGCAAACATCGAATTTGTTAGACAAATGCTTGATGGAAGAATGTCGTATATGTCAATGATCCAAAATGATATTCCGTACATCCTTGGCAGACCAGCAAAAACTGTTCGGGAATATCTATCTGAAAATAAAGAACTATTGGTAGCTTCGGCTAATCAAAAATAGTGGTTCTACATTTGCTTATAGATCAAGCATTTCGGCTGTGAGCAAAATTTTTTAAAGTATCGGAGATGAACCAGCACGAGATAAATGTTTCTGCGATTTAACTGATATTTGCTTTTGCTAGTGTGTATGAAATTCTTCCGAAACAAGATCATGTCCGAAAGTCGTTATCTGAAGTATTCAATCAAAAATTATCGACAACAAATATTATCCAAAAAAAATCCATCATCCATTTTAGAAAAAATTCCCTACATGTTATTGTCTCAGAAAACGAACATTTCGAGTTGTGATTTTGTAAATAAAAAACGCCTGAAGTTGGGAACCTCAGGCGTTTTACCAATTATTAACCTACTTATATGTGCAAAGTCAGTGCCAATTATTTGTTTTTTAATTACGAACCTTGAAGACACTGATCTGTCTCAAAAAGCGAAGAGTTTGCATTTTAGTGCACAGAAATGAATTTTCTACAAAGTGCGAGAGCTCGAAACCTTATCGGCATATGTCATTTAATTTATTTTATTACTTAAGTAGCGCTTATATCTACTAATTTGTTTGACAGATAGTAATTAGATGGATACTGATAATTGATGGCAAAAGTCTTGGCAGCACTACCTCACCACTCAAGATTCTTTTTTCCCTATTTTTTTTCCATACTTTCTCAATCTATTATACCATATCAAAAAGCCTGTAACGGGAAGCGATGCACATATGAGACTGGCCATAAATTCCATAATTTGCGTAGGCAGGCCATAGATCCTGCCGGTATGAATCTCCACATTAGAATTTCGCCATTTCATACCCAAGGATTTTTTTTCCTGCGTCAATGTATCAAATAGCTTTCCGGTTCGTCCATCGAAATAGTAATAGTCCATGTTACGCCACCCGTTTGAGGTATTGGGGTACACAATATTAATAACAGATTTGTTTTCCTCATTAGGGAACATTAAATCCATCTGTTTCCAGGATACACCATTTTATCCCTTCGCCGAAAAATGGGAGATAGCTGCTCCGCTGGACAGCGTTAAAAGTGCGATAGTTAATTTAAAAAATAGCGACCCAGCGCTTTTTCCTACGCAGGCATTGCTACAGTTTGAAATTGATCACACAGGATACTATTCGAAAGTAGATTTTTTCTACGAAGATAGTGGAGAGGTTGTCCGAACATTCCTCAGAGGAAGAAAGAGCGGTGAAACAACATTAACCTTAGTAGAGTTTGAAAAACGCGATAAGGGCGAGACAAAGAAAATGAATAAAGATTTTAATTACTTTGAGAATAGGAAGGAAATCAAAAAGTTTGAACGGTTGATTTATGATAAAATTAAGGAAAAGCTAGATGAAAATAACAATAAATCAAGAACAATAGTTATAAGGTACCGCTGAATTCCGGGCTGAGCTTCTATGACCCAATAAAAATCTTCACCCCATCTTCCGTCTCGGCAGCCCAATCTCGTGTTCCTGCGGATAAGGCTTGCGATGCGTCATGCTCACATCCTCACGGATCTGCTGATGAATCTTGTACTGGCTATCGCGGTCATGATTGTATCGCGGATCCGGGATAAAAGGCAACTTGGCCATCTTGTGGATCGTCAGGGTAGGGAAGTGGTAATCCACCTCTACCGTGCCGAGCAACAAATAACAGCCGCCCCCCTTGAAAGGATAGCGCTCCAAACAGTCCGGAAAATGCGCCGTATCGAAGTAGTCACCGTTCACATCGATCCACGTACCAAAGTACATTGCGCCCCTCTTCGTCGGTACATGCTTCCGCGCGATGAGATAAGCCAGCATCCGGACCTGCTTCTTGTGGCAGTTCACCAGTTCAGCCACCATCACATCTCCCCGAAAAGCCGTCTGCAACAGATCAAAAGGCGAGCAGGAAACCGGAAAGCCCAGCAGTTCGATCTCATCAAAAGCATCCTCGAAGTAGGAACGCTCCAACTTCGGCAGCGACCATTCCTTGGCCGGTTCCCGCAGCAAAAGTGGCACGCGCTGTTCCGGTTTAAAATTTACCAGCAGCAGTCTTGCCTGCACCAATAGCTCACTTTTCGACTTCCCCGTAAAACGGAAAGCCCCGATAAAGATGAGCAGCTGCACCCCCTCGATGCCGATCGGTATACGCTGCACAAAATCCTCCAGTGACCCGAAGTCTCCGTTGCGTTCACGCTCTTCCACGATACCCTCCGCCAGCCTACTTTCCAATCCCTGCAGGAGCATCAGGCCCAGATACACATCCCGGCCATATAAAGTCGTCTCATAACCACTTTTGTTGATGCATGGGTTCAAGATATGCGCGCCCGACATACGCGCCTCGTGCACATACACCTCCGTGCGGTAGAAACCACCCTGGTTATTGATCACCGCCACCATAAATTCCAGCGGATAATACACCTTTAAATAAAGACTCTGGTAACTCTCCACCGCATAAGAAGCCGAGTGCGCCTTACAGAACGAGTAACCCGCGAACGACTCGATCTGGCGGTACACCTCGCGGCTCAGCGTTTCCGGGTGGCCAAGGCGTGCGCAGGACGCAAAAAAGTTGTTCTTTACCCGCTGCAAGGCCGACAGCGACCGGCCTTTTCCGCTCATGGCCCGCCGCAGAATATCTCCATCAGCCGCCGATAGGCCACCAAAATGCATCGCGATCTTGATCACGTCCTCCTGATACACCATGATACCGTACGTATCGCCCAGATGCTCCTCGAATACCTCGTGGAAATACTCAAAACGATCCGGATAGTTATGCCGGAATATATACTCCTTCATCATGCCCGATTGCGCCACCCCCGGGCGGATGATGGAAGAAGCCGCCACCAGCGTCGGGTAGTTGTCGCACTTGAGGCGGCGCAGCAGCCCGCGCATGGCCGGCGACTCAATGTAGAAGCAGCCGATCGTCTGGCCGCGGGCCAGAAAATCATTGCAGCGCATTTCCCCCTTGGAGAGCGTCGTATCCCGGATATCAACCTGTATCCCCCGGTTTTTTCTGATCAGTTTAACCGCGTCATTGATGCTGCCCAGACCCCGCTGGCTCAAGATATCAAACTTTTCAAAACCGATATCCTCCGCCACATGCATATCAAACTGCACGATCGGAAAACCCTTGGGCGGCATCTCCAGAGCCGTATAATCGGTTATCGGCGTTTCCGATATCAATATCCCACAGGCATGCATACTCCGCTGGTTCGGAAACTTTTCGAGCATCTTGCCATACTTGTGTACAGCCGCCACCACCGCGTTGTTATCGTGCAGCTCCATCGGCTGGGTTGCCAGCCCGTCCAGTTCCTCCTTTGGCAGACCAAATACCTTGCCCACCTCCCGGAATATCGAGCGGTACTTAAATTCCACATTCGTGCCGCAGAAAGCCACATGTTCCTTTCCGTAGCGGTCAAATATATACTGCAATATTACATCCCTTTCCTGCCAGCTCCAATCAATATCAAAATCCGGCGGTGTCTTGCGGTTGAGGTTCAGGAAGCGCTCAAAATACAGATCAAGCTCCAAGGGGCATATATCCGTAATGCCGAGGCAGTATGCCACGATGCTGTTCGCCCCGCTGCCCCGGCCCACGTGCATAAAGCCCATGCTGTTGCTGTAGCGAACGATATCCCAGGTAATCAAGAAATAACCGCTGAATCCCAGCTCATCGATTACCCTCAGCTCTTTTTCCACACGCTCCCGCGCAGGTCGGTTTTTCTCCCCATAACGCTTTTTCAAACCCGCATAAGCCAGCCCCGTCAACAACTTGATATCACCCTCGCGGTTTCCCGTATAGTGCCTTTTGTTTTTGGGTGTTTTAAAATCAAACGCAAAATCGCAAGCTTCCATTACCCGCGCCGTATTGGCTATGAGCGGTGGGTAATCCCCAAATATTTCTATTAGTTCCCCGGCAGGCCGCATATATTCATCGGCACGGCAGCAAGCATCTTCCGACAAGCGGGACAGCACCATGTTCAGGTCGATAGCGCGCAGTATACGGTGCAGGTTATGCTCCTTTTTGCCCGATACCGTTACCGGGTTTAGCGCCAGCATGCGCGGCAACAAGCTTTTCCATTTTTTCTGTACCAGCAGGTTCAGTTCGCTGGGGCGGATGCCGATATATTCATCCGCGCCCAGCTGCTGCGGCACATTGGACAGCGGATAGATAGTGATGGCATCTTGGAAATCTGGAGCCCGATCGGGGAGGGGCATACCCTCGCAGTTGCGGGCCGTAAGCAGTCGGCACAGCTCCCCGATACCCCGTTGCGTTTTCGCCAAGCCGATGTAAAGTAGGCGGTTTCCCTCACGGAATTCCATGCCCACCACAGGTTTTATCCCTTCATTGCGGCATATTTTAGCAAAATCATAGATCCCCGTCACGGTATTGATATCCGTCAAGGCGAGCGAAGTTGCCCCGCAGGCAAGCGCCTGCTGCACCAGCGTTTCCAATGAAAGCGTGCCGTAGCGCAGGCTGTGGTAGGAGTGGCAGTTCAGGTACATGCTTAAACCTCCTCCCGTTGTAACCCCTTGAATCCCGATGCCCTGCCCACTTTGTCCACACCAAAGCGGTTTTTGATGCGGTCCATCGCCTGGTAGAGCGCCACCATTTCCTGCGTATCCTCAAAGATATTGATCTGCAGGCTGCCGCGCACCAGATTCGTCAGGCGCACACCGATCAGCCGGATGCGCATGCGCCTGTTATACAATTTATCGAACAATTCCATCACACAACGCGATAGCGTATGGTCCGCCGAAGTATAGGGGATACGGCACTGCTTGGTCTCGGTGTCGAAATTGGAATAGCGTATTTTGACCACCACGGTAGCAGTCAGCCACTGCTCGCTGCGTAGCTGGTAGGCAAGCTTCTCCACCATACCGGCTATTATGCTGCGCAGTTTGGCCAGGTCGATCGTGTCCTGTCCGAAAGTATGCTCTGTCGAAATCGATTTACGTTCGGTGTAAGGCTCTACAGGCGTGTAATCTATGCCGTTGGCTTTCTTCCAGAGGTCGATGCCATTCTTGCCGATCATCTGCTGCAATACCTCCATTGGCATATCCGCCAAGGTATGTATCTGGCGGATGCCTATACGCGAGAGTAGCTGGAAGGTGGCATCGCCCACCATGGGTATCTTTTTGATCGACAGTGGATTTAGGAAAGGACGTACCATTGCGGCGCTGATCTCCTTCTTGCCGATGGGCTTCGCCTCGCCGGTGCCGATCTTGGCCACCGTTTTGTTTACCGAAAGCGCAAAGCTGATTGGCAGACCCGTATGGTGGGTGATGGATTGAGAAAGTTCCTCCGTCCATTTATATGCACCAAAAAACCTATCCATACCCGTGATGTCGAGGTAGTGTTCATCGATACTGGCTTTTTCCACGACCGGCGCTTTTTCTTCGATCACCTCCGTCACCGTATGGGAAAGCTTAGAATAACGTTCCATATCACCCTTCATCACCCTGGCTTCCGGGCATAGCCGCAGCGCCATCTTGATGGGCATAGCCGAGTGCACCCCATAATAGCGAGCCTCATAGGAGCAGGAAGCTACCACCCCGCGTTCGCCACCACCGATAATCACCGGCACACCCCTCAGCTTGTCGTTGTTCAAGCGCTCGCAGGATACGAAAAACGTATCCAGATCCATGTGTACTATTGCGCGTTCCATGCTATATCTTTCCTGTTAAATTTCATACAAAGTTATAGTGAAATACTAAAAATATTAGTATGTTTGTTGTTCAAATTTAGAACAATGTTGTATCTGGCTGACAATATGAGGTATCTGCGCGGGAGGAAGGGGCGGTCACAGCAACAGCTGGCCGACCAGCTGGGTATCACCCGCACACGCTATTCCAAGTATGAGTATGGCATGGCCGAGCCACCTATAGAGCTTTTGATCAAGATAGCGCGGTATTATGGGGTGACCATTGATGACATCATTTCGGTGGATCTATATCGGGTATCGTGATGCGTATTGATTATTTAGCTACCATCAGCGAGCATATTAAACATATCTTCGAAGAAGGGGAACTCGAAGAAGAAGTGGTTGTTCGGAATTTCCGAACAACCACTCAGCACGGGGCAACTGAAGATAAAACACAGACTCGCGAGGTGAAATATTACAAACTCGACGTCATGATTTCGGTAGGCTTCCTACTAAGCAAGAGCTACAGATTGCAAAAAACTACTTCAACGAAGAAGCAATGGGTATAACAAAAAATCTTTTCAGGAAATGAGGTTATCCTAGTTATTTTTTGAATTAGGTGTGATTCGAAATAAACGGAAGAATTGAGTTTTTGATTGCATAAAGGGTTGGAATTAGGAAGGTATTGCAAATGATAACTTAATATACCCTATAAAATAATTAACTAAACGCTTGGTTCTGATTATATAAAAATATAAGTTTGTCATTGCAAAAAGGGTTGAAATTAAACCTGTATCGCAATCAGTTACTAAAATAATGGCAGAACAATACAAATATTTAAACTCCTTTATTGATGAACAAAGGGCTAACGGAAAGTATAGCTTTACTACCGAAGGTTTGCATAGCCAATTAGGAGTATCTGAAAATGCTCTTAAGAAAACATTACAACGGCTTAAAAAACAAGAATCCGTGGTAATGGTTCGCAGAGGGTTTTATGTTATTGTTCCACCTGAATATAGAGCTAAAGGTATTATTCCGACCAGTTTGTATGTAAATGATTTGATGAAGTTTTTAAACAGAGATTATTATGTTGGTCTATTAAATGCAGCAGCTTATCACGGAGCCGCTCATCAGCAACCTCAAAACTATTCAGTTATTACAGAAGGTATTGCTTTGAGACCGATTAAAAACGATAAGGTGGGTATTCATTTTTACATCAAAAAATCCTGGAATAAAGCGGATATCATAAAGAAAAAAGTGGATACTGGATATATCAATATTTCATCACCAGAATTGACCGCTTTGGATTTGGTAAGTTATTATAATGAAGTGGGAGGATTTAACCGGGTAGCGACTGTAATCGAAGAATTGAAAGATGTAATACAACCAGAAAAGCTAGTAGAAACTGCAAAACGATATGATGAAATATCAGTGGTTCAGCGTTTGGGATATGTGTTGGATTGTGTGTTAGAGGAAAACGAATTAAGCAACGCCTTATACAACTACCTTAATTCTATTGAATATTATCCGACTTTATTGCGACCACAAAAAAAGAAACCCGAAAATATGATAACCGGCAACAAATGGAAAATTGTGCCTAATGTAGAAATAGAAGCAGATATATGATACCACAGTCGTACATAACAGCGTGGCGTAAGCAGGCTCCCTGGCCGGAAAACTATCAGGTAGAACAGGATCTGATCATACAGCGGGCTTTGATCGCTTTATTCAGTGATGAATTTATCAAAGAACGTTTGGCATTTCGTGGAGGAACAGCCTTGCATAAATTGTTTTTAGCTCCTGCCGCGAGGTATTCAGAAGATATTGATTTGGTACAAGTCAAAGCTGAACCATTCGGAGCAATCATAGACAGAATTCGGGAACAGCTTTCTTTTTAGGGAAAACCACGTATCAAACAAAAGGAACATAATAATACCATTGTGTTCAGTATTCTTTCGGAAGACGATGTACCTATAAAACTGAAGATAGAAGTCAACACAAGAGAGCATTTCTCGGTGTATGGCTTACAAGATATTCCTGTAAAACTGGATTCAGAATGGGATAACGGCGAAGCTTTTGTTCCAACATATGGATTAGATGAACTATTAGCCACCAAGCTACGAGCTTTATACCAACGTAAGAAAGGACGTGATTTATTCGATTTGTGGTATGCCTTGAATAATGCCGATGTAAATGTAGAAAAGGTGATTGAAGCATTTAAACACTATATGAACGAAGAAGGGAATACTATTACGCAAAAAGAATTCCTCGAAAATATGGAAAAGAAAATTGAAGATGCAGATTTTACTGGTGATATGAACGGATTGCTAAGAAGTGGAATTGCATACGATATCAATGAAGCGTACGAATTAGTGAAAAAACAGATTTTAGAAAAGATATAACGACACACGTTTATATATGTGTGTATCCAGTCCTGTACCTATCGGAATAGGAAACAGGACTATGAACCCACCTCCCTTGTACTCGTAGGACAAAATCAAGTCTTTATTTTTGTCTAAAGCCAGGGCAGAGGTCTGTATTAAAAGTGTATTTAGCAAAAAATAAAATTTGAAATCAGTATGCGTTATTGAAACAAATGGTGCTATCTCCGATTTCCTTTTTTTTGTCTTCTTACCGATTACAGAACCAGATTCATCTAGCAACTTAAAGAGGACTTTTCTTTTGCCTTTTAGCTCTAGTGAAACGTTATATCTATAGAAGAGACTATCATTTTTATCTCCTTTACCATCAATAAAGTTCCATAAACAATCGGATACGTTTTCAGCCGTCTTTTGAGGAGGTTTTTCCCCAAGATTACTTATACTGGTGGGAAAATTCTCAAAAACGTATGTCTGCTCTTCGTTTATCTTTTCCGCTCCAGCATCAATCGATATGTTTTGTAGATATTTAGGAGAAATTGACCCGCAGGAAAAAATAGTTAGGGCAATCGCACACACTACGATAATTATCGTACATCGCCTTATAAGCTTGGTCGGAGTTTCTTTAAATCTCATCAGTCTTATACGTCAGGTATACAAATCTGAATTATTTCTTCTATTTCTTTTTTTACGAAATCAACGAGAATACGTTGGACTTTTTCCAGATCATTTTTTATATCAATGAGGATTTGATTCGCATATTGGAGGGTTAAATTACAGCTAACTATGAATACAATCTGAAGTCCCAGTTTCGCTATGGCGGATCAGAGAAATACTGGAATTGCAACTAAAAAGTCCCCACTTTTTAGTTGCAATTCCAGAGAGAGTGTCCATGTAGTACTAGAGAACTTTCTTTTCTAACAATTGTATGATGTCTTGTTCTAGTTTTTCGGGTTTCGTGCTGGGCGAATAACGCTTATAAGGTTTGCCCGAACGATCGATCAGAAATTTGGTGAAATTCCATTTTATACGGCTGCCTAGAAATCCGCCTAACTCACTTTTTAGGTATTTAAAAACTTCGTTTGTATTTTTTCCATTGACATCAGATTTCGCCATCAGCTGGAAAGTTACTCCGTGATTGATACGACAGGCCTCTTCGACGGTGTCATTT
>PJTZ01000090.1_pt1 | contig 91046 bp, 86 predicted proteins | sample 1512131 | NCBI WGS metagenome assembly PJTZ01 (sample SAMN08177679, study PRJNA422409) | Soil metagenome, whole genome shotgun sequencing project. | reverse complement strand
GTCGAGTCTTCAGTTTCGCCCGAGCGGTGCGACATGACCGAGGTGTAACCGGCACGGTGCGCCTTATCGACGGCGTCGAGGGTTTCGGTGAGCGAGCCGATCTGGTTGACCTTGACGAGAATCGAGTTGGCAACGCCCATCTTGATACCCGAAACGAGACGTTCGGTATTGGTTACGAAAAGATCGTCGCCAACGAGCTGCACCTTCTTGCCAATGGCTTCGGTCAGCGCCTTCCAGCCATCCCAATCGTCTTCGGCCATGCCGTCTTCGATGGTGATAATGGGGTAGCGGGTGGCCAGATCTTCAAGGAAACGAACATTTTCGTCCGAGGACAGCGACTTGCCCTCGCCGACCATCTCGTACTTGCCGTTCTTGTAATATTCGGTCGAAGCGCAGTCGAGACCGAGGAAAACGTCCTCGCCCGGCTTGTAACCGGCCTTTTCGATGGAGCGCATGATGAAGCCAAGCGCTTCGTCCGAAGAACCAAGGTTCGGCGCGAAACCGCCTTCGTCGCCCACATTGGTATTGTGGCCTTCAGCCGACAGACCCTTTTTGAGGGTGTGAAAGATTTCCGAGCCGATACGGACAGCATCGGCAATGGAGTCAGCGCCAACCGGCAGGATCATAAATTCCTGCATGTCGATCGGGTTATCGGCATGCTCGCCGCCATTGATGATGTTCATCATCGGCACAGGCAGGACATGGGCGTTCGGGCCGCCGATATAGCGGTAAAACGGCAGGTCGCTCGACTCGGCGGCGGCCTTGGCGACGGCCAGCGACACACCGAGGATGGCGTTGGCGCCCAGCTTGCTCTTGTTGGCAGTGCCATCGAGCTCGATCATGGCTTCATCGACGGCGCGCTGATCAAGACCGTCGAGGCCTTCGATTTCTTCGGCAATGACCGTGTTGACGTTCTCGACAGCCTGGGTCACGCCCTTGCCATTGTAGAGATTGCCGCCGTCGCGCAGTTCGACGGCTTCGTGCGCGCCGGTCGATGCGCCGGAGGGTACAGCGGCACGGCCGAAGCTGCCATCGTCCAGCACCACATCAACTTCAACGGTTGGATTGCCGCGGCTGTCATAAATCTGGCGGCCCTGGACGTGGATGATTGAAGACATGAAGTGCCCTTCCCGGTCATGTAAAATTGCTGACGCATCGACTTGACCGAAAACCGTTACGTACGTTTCGGGCGATGCTCAGGGGTTGTGAAGCCTGTCTAGACGGGCCTTGTGACAGAAGAAAGAGGGCGAGAGCAAAAATCGCCACGCCTTATGAGTGAAACGTTGCAATAAGGCCCAAACGGCCACTAACATGTCAGCGCGAGCGTCCGCATCGCGCTTTCGGAGGAGATAAAGCCGTGACCAAACCCCTCGTCAAACAGGTGGCCCATACCTGCATTTTTGCCCGCGATCTCGATGCGGTCGAAAAATTCTATACCGATATCTGTGGCGTGGCGCCCAAGTTCGATTTCAAGCGCGGCGAGGACCGGATCGGCTTCTACCTCGATTTCGGCAATCGCACGTTCGTCGAAGTGTTCCTCAAAGGCGAAAGCCGATTCGAGGAAACCAACCAGATCAACCATATCTGTTTTGAGACCGACGACATCGACGCCTTTATGGCCAATGCGAAAGCCAAAGGCGTCGCTGTGACGGAAAAGAAGCTGGGCGTTGATCACACCTGGCAATGCTGGCTGGCCGATCCCAGCGGCGTAAAACTCGAAATCTTCCAGTACACGCCCGACAGCATGCAATTCGGCGCCGATGGCGTCGTCTGCCAAGTGAACTGGTAGGCATTACAACGGACAACGGCCCCACACTTCTGTTTCTGCCGATGAAACATTGACCATCAAATCCGGCGTAGGCAGCCAAATCTGGACGCCTTCGCTCATCCGTTCATGCATGTCTTTCAGCAGCGAGTCCTGACGCATTACATCGGCATTCTCCATCCCGTAGATTTGCAGGATGTAATCATCGTCCATATGCGTCGTGAATGTGCGCCCAGTGTCGTCAACCGACCGCATCTCAAAAGTGCCATTGTCCTCGCCATCGGGACCCGTTTGCACCACCCGGAAACTCTCTGGGCCGCTCGCTTCCTGCATAACGATATTTTCCCAATCGTCGGAGCAGGTGTTCTCGATATTGCGCGCAAGGCTCGCACGGTCGGGTGCGCCGGTCCCGGTCCAATTGCGCACGGTGTTTTTAAGCGTGAACCAGCGTCCCCCAATGCCGTCCACGATTGTCCTTGCCGTGTCGGGGCCACCTAGCGCATCATAGTCTTCCGCATTGACCAGCGGCGCGACGGCATCAATCTGTTTGGCAAGCCCTTCATTGCCCAGAGCGGGCAGCGCCATGGCTGTGACGACAAAAGCAAGTACGAGGCGCATATCAAACTCTCCTGATGTCATGTGAGTGTGACGTTTGCGCTGCCGGGTACCTTGGTCTTGCGCCCAATTTTTAGAGAGCGGACACTTTCGTCCACCATTTCGCCGCACGGTGACTAAAAGAAGAGGGATGTGGATTCGCCCTGCCCTTTTTTCTGTATTTTTCGCACTCGCGCCGGCCTCTGTGCCGGCGCAGGATTTAACAGCCATTCTGGACCAGGCGGACGCCCTTGAGCCGCTTGAAGTCGTCATCATCGCCCGCGATGGCGAGATCGTCGCAGAGCGCGGCTATGACGGCCACGACCCCGCTACGCCGACCAATATCAAGTCGGCGTCCAAGACGGTCATGTCCGCTTTGGTCGGTGTGGCCGTCGATAAGGGGCTTCTGGAGGGCGCGGACCAAAAAGTAGCGGATCTGTTACCCGATGAATTGCCCGATGATGCCGATCCACGGATCAACGACATCACGATCGGACACCTTCTGTCCATGCAGGCTGGGCTCGCGCCCACCTCGGGTGCCAATTACGGGCGTTGGGTTGTCAGCCGAAACTGGGTCAGGGCAGCGCTCGCGCAGCCCTTCGAGGCCGATCCGGGCGGGCCAATGCTCTATTCCACCGGCTCAACCCATCTGCTGTCCGCAATCCTGACCAAAGTCAGCGGCAAATCCACACTGGCATTGGCACAGGAATGGTTTGCCCCGCTTGACGATTTTCGCATTGGCGGCTGGGCTCGCGATCCGCAGGGGATCTATCTGGGCGGCAATGAAATGGCGATGAGCCCGCGCTCTCTTCTGGCCTTCGGCGAAATGTACCGCACCGGCGGCCTTGCCCCTGACGGAACACGCCTTCTGTCGCAAGACTGGATCGACCAATCCTGGGAACAGCGAACGCGCTCCATCCATACCGGCGATGGCTATGGATATGGCTGGTTCTTCCGAACGGCGGCTGGCGAAGATGTGCGCTATGCCTGAGGCTATGGCGGGCAGATGCTGTTCGTCATCCCAAGCCTTGGCCTTAGCGTGGTCATGACCTCGGACGAAAGCCTCCCCTCCGCAGCCAACGGTTATCTCAGCCACCTCAACGACCTGCTGACAGAAATTGTCATCGCGTTAAGGGATGAGCCGGACACGAGCGTCCAGCCCGCTGGCCTGGCGATTCCAGCCACGCCCAGCAATCCCCAACTCTGATCTGAAAGCGTCAATATGATCACCACCACTCCCGGCCCCGATGGCCGCCACCGCTGCACATGGTGTTCCGCCACGCCACAATATCTGGCTTATCACGACAAAGAGTGGGGCTTTCCGGTGGTGGACGACATGCGCCTGTTCGAAAAACTGTGCCTTGAAAGTTTTCAATCCGGCCTGAGCTGGCGGACGATTCTGGAAAAGCGCGAAAACTTCCGCAAAGCCTTTGCCGGTTTCGATTTCCGCAAAATGGCGACGTTCGATGAAAGTGATGTCGCGCGGCTGCTTGCCGATGCCGGCATCGTCCGTCATCGCGGCAAGATCGAAGCGGTCATCAACAATGCCAAGCGTGCCTGCGAGATGGTGGAGAGCGAAGGCTCCCTGGCGGCCTATTTCTGGCGCTTTGAGGCCCCAGAAACTGCTGGACCGCCGGTGTTCAGGGCCACGTCGCCGGACTCGGAGCGCCTGTCGAAAGATTTGCGTAAGCGCGGCTGGAAATTCCTTGGACCGACAACGACCTATGCCTTCATGCAGGCCATGGGCATGGTCAATGATCACGCAGCCGATTGCGTGACGCGGCTTGAAACCGACGCGGCGCGCAAAGCCCTCAAGCGTCCGGCCTAATCGTCGATTTTGTGGCCGTCGATGTGCTTGTCGGCACGTTCCCTTTCGGCGGCTACCTTCAGCTTCTCGGCTTTGCTGCGGCCAAACTTCAGCCGATTGGCCTCTGCATCGGCTTCTTTGACGCTGCGCGCCTTCTGCTTGCGGAACGTGCGCAGGTTGACGATCTCAGCCATATCTATTGCTCATCGATAATGCCGTCATAGGGCTTGAGGCGTTTTTCCAGATGCACGCTGGAAAAGGGGTCACGCCCATCCCGCCCCTGTGTTTTCAGCGCCAGAATACTGTAACCCTGCTTCTCGTAAAAGCGCACGGCGCGCACATGATCGGCTGGCGTTTCGAGGTGAATGCGTGAAGCACCTTCCAGTTCGAGCATTCGCTCCATGCGGTCCAGTAACCGTGCACCTATGCCATGACCCTGAATTTCGGGCATGACAAACAGATATGGAATGTAAGCGCGTCCCGGCTGGCGCGAACACCAGCCAACGACCACATCGTCGATTTCTGCCACGATGGCATAACGCCAGCCATGGCCGACTGCTCGCGTCAGGCGGCGCCTTTCGCTATCGCGGGCATCATCCTGCTTGGACAGGATGGGCAGAATACCGCTTTCCCAGGCACGATAAGCGATGTTTGCCAGGCGGGGGGCATCGGTGATTTCCGCTTTGCGTATCCGAAGCCCTGGCAATTTCGCCTCCTATCGGGCGCGGCGGCGCGCCGCGATAATGCCCTTCTCGTAATTGATGTTCCAGTCGATCAGGGTCCGCCAAATAAGTTCGGCCTGATCCTCGTCCAGATCAAGGTCCAAACTGCGCGCCCGCACTTTCGTGATGATGGATTCGATCCGCGTCGAATCATAGGCCTCGTGCGGGTCTGTCTTGATCTCGGCCATCCGCGTTACGTAACCGTGCCGTTCCGCGAACAGAGTCAGCAAAGCCTGATCGAGCCGATCGATCTCGGCACGGACATCATCCTTGGTTTCGCATTCGGCAGGCAGCTTGGCGGCGGTCACGGCAAAATCCTTGGCTTGAAAAACGCTGTTGCTGGTTTGCACCGGGGCGGGACCGATTTCAACCCGCAAGCACTGATCCTTATGGCCAATCCGCGTGCCGGGGCGTATCAGCAAATTATGTTTAGCCAGTCTGAGATTGCCTGATAGCCCGTCCGAACGCGACGGGCATGAATGAACCAAGCTGCGGTCGGGCGTGATGCCGGCAATGGCTCATTTGTGCGCGGCCAGAGAGCCGCCATTCAGGCTTCAGACTATTCAATGGACATTTCTCGGAACGAACAGCGGGTGCTGCATGCGCTTGCACAAGGCGGACGTATTGCCGTCATCAAGGATGAGCGCGGTAAGATCATCGACTTCGAATTTTTCAACCGCGATGGCTGGTTGGCCAGCGGGCTAACACCGCTGATCTTCAACAAGCTCAAGGCCAAAAAGGCCATCCGCTCGCAGGGCGGCGGACCGTACAGGATCACCAAACGCGGATTGGAATTAGTGCGGAGCCAGGCGGATAACCGGTAGGTAAAACCAAAACACCCTCGGGTCGAACCCGAGGGTGATGATATGTGCGTTACAGAACTCAGTGCCGCGTGACGTCGCTCAACGCCGCCGCGATGTGTTCCCATTCGGAAGACACGCTGGCCGTGGCGCGGCGCTTGCCAGCGCGGCGATACCAGTAATCGGCATTGCCCATATCGGCTTCGATCCAGTGCATAAGCGCATGGACCCAATCGAAGGCCTGAACGCCTTCCATCGATTGGACGATATTATGCGCTTTTTCCCATTCGGGACCGACGCGCAATTCGCCCTTTTTAAGCCACCAGAGCGCCTGGAGCGGCTTGCTCATATCCTTGGGCGGCTCGGACCAGTCGAGCGTCGTAAAAATATCAACGGCCATCGGCGCAATTCCTGTTGGCCCGGACGCTGCCATAGGGCGCGTCACAACCAGTTTCAACTTGTGCATTGGCCGCAAATAGGCCGGAACGGCGGCGCAATCAAGCGCCGCCCGGTTTTTGGCTTACCACCAGCGCTTGGGAGCGAAGTCGCCACCTGCGCTTTTTTCAATGACGCGAGCAGCTGCAACCAGCGTTTCCTCGTCGAATGGCTTGCCGATAAGCTGGAGCCCAAGCGGCAATCCTGCTGCGTCCTTGCCCGCCGGAACCGCAATGCCCGGCAGGCCGGCCATGTTCACGGTGACGGTGAAAACGTCGTTGAGATACATGGCCACCGGATCAGCGGCCAGCGCCTCGTCGCCAATGCCAAAGGCAGCTGACGGTGTCGCTGGTGTCAGGATCGCATCGACGCCGCCATGGAAGGCATCTTCAAAATCCTTCTTGATCAGCGTGCGAACCTTCTGTGCCTTGACGTAATAGGCATCGAAATAACCGGCCGAAAGCACATAGGTGCCGATCATGATGCGGCGCTTCACCTCGCGGCCAAAACCGGCGGCGCGGGTCAGTTCATACATATCGGTAATGTCCTTGCCGGACACGCGCAGCCCATACTTCACGCCGTCATAGCGGGCGAGGTTCGACGAGGCTTCTGCAGGCGCCACGATATAGTAGGCCGGCAGGGCATATTTGGTGTGCGGCAGCGAAATGTCCTTGACCGTGGCGCCCTCGGCCTTGAGCCATTCGAGACCCTGGCTCCAGAGCTTTTCGATCTCGGTCGGCATGCCGTCCATGCGGTATTCCTTGGGAACACCGATGGTCAGACCCTTCACACCGCGTTCGACGGCGGCAGCAAAATCAGGAACCGGAATATCGACGCTGGTCGAATCCTTCGGATCGAAACCCGACATCGAGGTCATCATGATCGCCGCGTCTTCGACAGTGCGGGCAATTGGTCCAGCCTGATCGAGCGAAGAGGCGAAGGCCACAGTGCCCCAGCGCGAGGCGCGGCCATAAGTCGGCTTGATGCCCACAGTGCCGGTGAACGCCGCCGGCTGGCGGATCGAGCCGCCGGTATCGGTTGCAGTCGCGCCAGCGCAAAGCCAGGCCGAAACCGCCGCAGCCGAGCCACCCGAGGAACCGCCGGGCACCAGATTGGCATTGCTGCCCTCGGCCTTGAACGGGCTGATGACCGGGCCGTAATAGGACGTCTCATTGGACGAACCCATGGCGAATTCGTCCATGTTGAGCTTGCCCAGCATGACCGCGCCATCGCGCCAGAGATTGGCCGTGACGGTCGATTCGTATTCCGGCTTGAAGCCATCGAGAATGTGGCTGGCCGCCTGCGTATGCACACCCTTGGTGGCGAACAGGTCTTTGATGCCCAGCGGAATGCCTTCGAGCGCACCGCCCTGCCCTTTGGCCAGCTTTTCATCGCTCGCCTTGGCCATGTCGCGCGCCTGATCGGGCGTGGTCGCCACATAGGCATTGAGCTTGGGATTGGCGGCCTCGATAGCCCCAATATAGGCCTCGGTCAGTTCAAGCGCGGTAAAGCTCTTGTCCTTGAGGCCCTTGCGGGCATCGGCAATGCTCAGTTTGGTCAGATCAGTCACGGGAAAATCTCTCAATTCATCACGGCGGGCGGCGCTCAGGCCACCTGCGCCGGAGCCGCGAGCGGCAATTCAAAAAAGGCCGACCATTCGCTGTCGGGATAGTCAAGGAAAGGGCCACGTGCGGTGAAACCGTAACGCGTATAGAGCCGATGCGCCTCGGCCATGCCATCGCCAGTGCCGGTTTCCAACATTACGACAGGCAGGCCGCGCTCGCGCGCCAGCTCAACGATCCGTTCAAGCAGTTGCCGACCAACCCGCTGCCCTCGCACATCCGGCAGGGTGAACATGCGCTTCACCTCGCCCAGATCGGGCCCGTGCACCTTGAGCGCACCCATGCCGACAGCCTTGCCGCTGTCGTCACGCGCCACGAACAGCGTCGTGTCGCTACCGGCCATCTGCTCGACCGTCATCTTGAACTGGAACTCAGGCGGCGACAGTGGCAGCAGGTGATCGTTGAGCGCGGCGACAAGCGTGCGCACATCGTCCTGCAAGGGCGTTTCGATGGCGATGGAAACCGCCATTTACTCGACCACCTTCGGCACCATGAAGAAATTGTCTTCGGTCAGCGGCGCATTAGCGACGATCTTTTCGGCATAGTCGCCATCGCTCACCACGTCGTCGCGGCGGCGCAGCGTCATCGGAGTCACCGAGGTCATGGCTTCGACACCATCCACGTTGACTTCAGACAACTGCTCCACAAAGCCAAGAATGGCATTGAGCTCGTTCTGGTAACCGGCGACCTCGTCTTCTTCGATGCGGATGCGCGCAAGGCGCCCGATGCGCTTGACGGTGGCGGCGTCGACGGACATTGGCAAACTCCAAAAAGCAAAGGCGTGTTGGGGCGTTATTAGCAATGCAGAAGGGCAAAAGACAATGAAAATGCCTTATGCGCCGGATCAGACTTCCACAGCCAGCCCCGGTTCCAGCGCGATAAGGCCCGCGCCATCCAGTTTCGGGGGCAATTGTGCAAAGGCTCTATCGAGTTCGGCGTCGTTTCCAGCAAGCGCGATCAGGCGTGGAATCACCGTATCCACCAACGCTGAGCCCCGTTCCGCCAACCCCTGCCCCGCCAGAACGATAACCGCCTTTTCCCCCCAACGACCAAGCTCTGGCACCAAACCGGTCACCAGCAAAAGCGGCATATCCTCATCTGGCTCGATCAGCAGACAATCCGGGCCAGCCGACCAGATCAAGGCAGGACGAGGCTGATCTCCCGCATCCAGCAGACGCTGGCGCGGCCGTGGTTTCCAATTGATAAGATCGGTAACAGGCAGATTGCCGTTAAGCCCAATCACCCGGTCTGCGCCGCTCACCAACTCTTTGCCATCTACGCCAACAGGTGCGCTATTGGCTTCGACCACAATAATCTGGCCGCCAATGTGAATACGGAAGGCATTGTTTCCAAACCAGGTGAGTTTCATACGGCCTTTTTCCGTCGCCAAGTGATACCGGGGAGCCTATAGGACAATTTCACCCTGTCCAGCGAGCCCCATGTGACCGACGAAAATCCCCTCGCCGCCATTCCGCCATCAGGCAAAATTCTTGCGCTGGATCTCGGCACCAAGACCATTGGCGTCGCCGTGTCGGACGGCATGCGCTATTCGGCCAGTCCACTCGAAACCATCAAGCGCACCAAATTCACGCAGGATGCGGAACGGATCATCGAGCTGATCGCAGAAAATCAGGCCGTGGCGATCATTCTGGGCCTTCCGCTCAATATGGATGGCAGCGAAGGCCCCCGCGTGCAATCCACCCGCGCCTTCGCCCGCAACCTCGCTCCCAAAGTCAATCTGCCCATCGCTTTCTGGGACGAACGGCTGTCCACCTCTGCCGTAACCCGCATGATGATCGAAGCCGACCTCCGCCGCGATCGCCGCGCCGAAGTCGTCGACAAGCTGGCCGCCAGCTACATCCTGCAAGGCGCACTGGATCGGCTGCGTCGGGGATAGATTCAACTATTTGTTGAATAGAGCGCCCCCCTCCGATAGACCGCAGCAAATCGCAAGGGATGCGACATGCCGCAAAATTCTTCTGCCGGGCAATCCGGCGACTTCCCTCCATTCGCCCAGCGACATCTGATTTCCATCGCCGATCTCAAGCAGCACGAAATCGTGGACCTGCTGGACCGGGCGGAACGGATGATCGCCGTCTCGCGGCAGGAGCGCAAATCGCTCCCCACGCTGAGCGGCAAAACGCAGATCAATCTGTTCTTCGAACCGTCCACGCGCACGCAGTCCTCATTCGAGATAGCGGGCAAGCGGCTCGGCGCTCTCGTGGTCAATATGTCGGTAAAAACCTCTTCTGTAACGAAGGGGGAAACGCTGGTCGATACGGCAGCAACGCTCAACGCCATGCGCCCTGACGTGTTGGTGGTGCGCCATTCAGCAGCGGGCGCGGTGGAACTGCTGGCCCAAAAAGTCGGATGTTCGGTGATCAATGCCGGTGACGGCGCACATGAACACCCGACACAGGCCCTGCTCGACGCGCTGACTATCCGTAACCACAAGGGCACGCTTGCAGGCCTGACTGTCGCCATCTGTGGAGACATCGCCAATTCGCGCGTGGCGCGATCAAACCTGCTGCTGCTCGGCGCGCTGAATGTGCGGACGCGGGTTATCGCGCCGCGCACCCTTCTTCCGGCAGGCATCGAGAACCTAGCAACTGAGGTCTTCACCGATATGGAAGAGGGTTTGAAAGGCGTCGACGTTGTGATGATGCTGCGGCTTCAGCATGAGCGCGCCAACGGTAAGATGATCCCCTCGGTGCGCGAATATTACCGATTTTATGGGCTCGATGAAGCGCGGCTGGCTCATGCCAAGCCCGATGCCATCGTCATGCATCCCGGCCCGATGAATCGCGGCGTGGAGATAGACCCTGCCATCGCTGACGGGCCACGCAGTGTCATTAACGATCAGGTGGAAATGGGCGTGGCCGTTCGCATGGCCGTGCTTGATGCCCTGCTCCCCGCAAGGAACCAAGCATGACCCGGCCCCTTCTCATTGAAAACGCCCGCATCGTCGATCCCGCCTCCGGCACGGATCAGATAGGTGCAGTTCTGGTTGAAAGCGGGCACATCAGCGAACTCGCGCTGGGCGGCCCTGTAGGCGTGCCAGACGATGCCGAAGTCATCAACGCCAATGGCCATGTGCTCTCACCGGGCCTTATCGACATGCGCGTCTTTGTCGGTGAACCCGGCAAGGAATATCGCGAAACGCTGGCGTCGGCAGGGGCGGCAGCCGTCGCAGGTGGCGTCACATCTTTCGTGATGATGCCCGATACCACGCCTGTTGTAGACGACGGCGCATTGGTGGATTTCCTCATCCGACGCGCTGAGGCGCAATCGCCTGCCCGCATTCTTCCCGCCGCCGCCATCACAAAAGGCTTGGGCGGCAAGGAAATTACTGAATTCGGTCTGCTCAAGGAAGCCGGCGCGGTTTGCCTCACCGATGGCGCCGCCTCGATCCAGTCAAGTGCCCTGCTCCGCAGCGCCATGAGTTATGCTGCCAATTTCGACATGCCATTCGTTCACCACGTGGCCGATGCCGGGCTGGCCGGCGATGGGGTAATGAATGAAGGCTTTTTCGCAACTGTCCTCGGCTTGAAGGGCATTCCACGCGAGGCTGAGACCATTCCGCTGGCGCGCGACCTGCAATTGGCTGGGTTGGCCAAGGTGCGCTATCACGCTGCACAAGTCTCGACAGAGGGTTCCGTCGCGCTGCTCAAGGCGGCCAAATCGCGCAACCTCAAGGTTACGGCAGGCATTTCGATCAACAATCTGTGCCTCAACGAAAATGACATTGGTCGCTATCGGAGCTATTTCAAGCTGAACCCGCCGCTGCGGGCGGAAGATGATCGGCAGGCGGTGATTGATGGGCTGCGCTCCGGCGCTATAGACACCATTCATTCCGACCACGATCCACAGGACAGCGAGGTCAAGCGCCAGCCTTTTGCCGAGGCATCCTATGGCGCCATCGGCCTTGAAACACTGCTCGCCGCCGCTTTGCGGCTGGTCCATTCCGGCGATCTGGACCTGATGACCATTCTGCGCGCCATGACGATCCGCCCGGCGGAAATCCTGGGCCTCGATAGCGGCCGCATTGCCAAGGGCGCCCCTGCCGATCTGATCCTGTTCGACCTCGATTACCCCTGGCAGGTCACGGAACGCGATCTGCGATCGAAATCGCGCAATACGAGCTTCGAAAATGCCCGCATGCAGGGCAAGGTCATGCGTGCCTTTGTCGGTGGCAAGCAGGTATTCACCCACGAAGACGCTTAAAGTGCAATCAGACTTTGCGGCAGCAGGTCCGGCAGATCCTCGCTGATCATGCCAGGCCCGCCGAACCGCCTGGCGGCGTCTGCATGAAGCCAGACGCCCGCCGCAGCGGCTTCAAAGCCGCCCATGCCCTGAGCCATCAAGCCGGTCACGATTCCGGCCAGAACATCCCCCGACCCCGCTGTGCCCAACCACGGTGGCGCATTGTTATTGATAGCCGCGCGACCATCCGGTGCGGCGATTACCGTATCACTGCCCTTGAGGACGACGATTGCGCCGGATTTCTGCGCGGCCATACGCGTCCGGTCCAGCTTGCTGCCTTCCAACACACCAAACAGACGGACGAATTCTCCTTCGTGCGGCGTCAACACGACTGGTGCGTTACGCCGCGCGATGGCCTCGAACAACGCACGTGGTCGCTCAGCAAAACTCGTCAACGCGTCGGCATCGAGCACCACAGCCGCTTCGCTCGACACAATAGTTTCAACCCGCTCACGCGTTATCTCTCCAATGCCTGCAGCGGGGCCAATGAGGACCGCATTGATCCGTCGATCCTCCAGCAAATCAGACAGGTCCGAAAGGCTCTCCAAAGGCTTGAGCATGATCGCTGTCACATGGGTCGCCTGGACCAGCAGCGCTTCCCTGCCCCCAGCAAGCGACACCAATCCCGCGCCCACACGAAAGGCCGCTTGCGCCGACAATCTCGATGCTCCCGTCTGCAGAGGACCACCGGATATGGTCAGGGCATGACCGCGCGTAAACTTATGATCTTCCGCGCGCATAACCGGCAATTGCCAAAGGTCCGGCGTGTTACGCCATGTTTTCGAAGCGATCTCATCCAGAACCGATACTGGAATACCGATCTGGGCCAGATACAGATCGCCACAATGCGCCCTGCCCGGCAGCAACAGATGCCCCGGCTTGCGGCGAAAAAATGTGACGGTCCTGGTGGCCTGAATAGCCGTGCCAAGCACCGCGCCACTCGTCCCATCAATGCCGGATGGCACATCGACACTGACCACGGGCTTTCCTGACACATTGAGCCGCTTGATGAACACGGCGCAAGCGCCATCAATCGGCCGATTGAGGCCAACCCCGAAAAGCGCATCAACGATCAGGTCGAAATCAGCTGGCGCGCAGTCCTCAAGGCGCAGGACAGTCTCGTCCCAGCGCGCGGCCATTTTCTTTGCGTCACCGCCCAACGCTGTGGCGTCGCCCAGCTGAGCCACAACCACCGGCCAGCCCGATTGCCGAAGATGGCGCGCTATAACATAGCCATCCCCGCCATTATTGCCCGGCCCGCAGGCGATCAACACCCGACAGCACGAAAAATTACTGACGATGTCTTCCCCCACCGCCCGCCCTGCAGCTTCCATCAGGGTGATCGACTCAACGCCTGCCGCCACGGCCAAGGTATCGGCACGCGCCATCTCCTGCGGCGTGAGAATGACTTCCATCGACAGCGTCACACTATGCCCCTTTAAATTTGCGCAGCATCGGGCTCAGCTTAGCAACAATTCGCCGGCGATGCGCTGGCCTGCATTCATCAGTAAACAGTTACCCATTTCGATAAAGTGCATCTTTGGTCTGCAACAGCCCGTTGATATGGATAGGTCATGCTGGCTCTGCCATCTAAGGGAGGCCCTTTTGGCCGACGTTCTGGAACGTTCGAGTATCGCGCTGCATGGCATACGCACCGTCACCGGGCGCTATGTTATTGGCGCGCTGCCAGCAGAGCCGGGAAACAACCTGTTTGGCTGCCGATTGCGCATGATTTCCAGCGACGCTTTTCGGGTAACAGCGCCGGTCATTCCTCAACCAGAAGACAGGGTTTTCGTCAGCTTTGGCCCCTTGGGCGACCATATGGCCCGCGTCGAGCGTCAGTTGGTCGATGGCTTCACCGCCAATATCGAGCAAAATGCAGCGCAACGAGCAGCGCTGAACGCCCGCATCGAGGCCTTCAGCGAAAACATCTGGACGGGCGCGCTGAACCGGCGAACAGACCGGCGCCTGATGCCTAAAAACCCGCGGACCACGCTCTCCCGGCCCGACAGCTGGTCACAGCCCTGCCTGATCATGGACTATTCTATTGGCGGCGCAGCAGTGTCGGCAGCCTTCCAGCCCGCCGTGGGCGAAGTGGTGGTTCTCGGGCAGGTTACCGCTGAAGTGGTTCGACTTTTCGATGTCGGATTTGCCGTGCGCTTTTTCGAACCGCAGGACATCGAAAATCTCGAAAGCCTGCTCGAAGCGCCCGAGAAATGGCGCAGCATGACCGAGCGCAATCACTAAAGTAAGCGACGAAAAAGGGGCCTCGAAAGGCCCCTTCTCTATTCTGATGTTCGATCCGCTTAGGCGGAATAGTACATTTCGTACTCGACCGGATGCGGGGTCATTTCCACGCGGTGCACTTCCTGCATCTTCAGCTCGATATAGGCATCGATGAAATCGTCATCCATGACGCCGCCGACCTTGAGGAAGTCCCGGTTCTTGTCGAGATTTTCCAGCGCTTCGCGCAGCGAGCCGGACACGGTCGGGATTTCCTTAAGCTCTTCCTTGGGCAGTTCGTACAGATCCTTGTCCATCGGCTCGCCGGGGTGGATCTTGTTCTTGATGCCGTCGAGGCCAGCCATCAGCAGCGCCGTGTAAGCGAGGTATGGGTTGGCCAGCGGATCGGGGAAACGCACTTCCACGCGCTTGGACTTCGGCGACTGGCCGAAGGGAATACGGCAGGAAGCCGAACGGTTACGGGCCGAATAGGCCAGCAGAACCGGAGCTTCAAAGCCGGGCACCAGACGCTTGTAGGAATTGGTGGTCGGGTTGGTGAAGGCGTTGATGGCCTTGGCATGCTTGATGACGCCGCCGATGTAGTAGAGGCAGTCCATCGACAGACCGGCATACTGGTCGCCGGCGAACAGCGGCTTGCCGTCCTTCCAGATCGACATATGGCAGTGCATGCCCGAGCCGTTGTCGCCATAAACCGGCTTCGGCAGGAAGGTTGCGGTCTTGCCATAGGCATTGGCGACCTGCTGCACGGCATACTTGTAGATCAGCACGTCGTCAGCCGACGCGATCATCTGCTTATACTTGAGGCCGAGCTCATGCTGGGCGGAAGCCACTTCATGGTGGTGCTTCTCGATGATGACGCCCATCTGGCCCATGGCTTCGAGCATTTCACCGCGCATATCCTGTGCGCTATCCAGCGGCGGAACCGGGAAATAGCCCTTCTTGAGGCCGATATGGTGGCCATTGTTGCCGCCTTCATAATCGGCGTCATTGTTGGTCGGCAGCTCGGCTGCGTCGAGCTGGAAGCCAACCTTGTAGGTGGAGGTCGAGTATTTCACATCGTCGAAAATGAAGAATTCGGGCTCGGGGCCGAACACCACGGTGTCACCAACGCCCGACGACTTGACCAGTGCCTCGGCCTTCTTGGCGATGGAGCGCGGGTCACGGTTATAGGGCTGGTAAGTGGCAGGCTCGAGAATGTCGCAGTTGATGGCGAGGGTCGAGGCCGCGAAGAACGGGTCGATATAGGCCGAGTTCGGATCGGGCATCAGCACCATGTCGGACTCGTTGATGGCCTTCCAGCCAGCAATAGACGAGCCGTCGAACATGACGCCATCTTCGAACATGTCGGCATCGACGACGGACGCATCCATCGTGACGTGCTGCAGCTTGCCGCGCAGGTCGGTGAAACGCACGTCGAGATACTTGATGTTCTCGTCTTTCATGCGCTGGATGATATCGGCTCCGGTGGTCATTAGGTCTTCCCCTGTCTAATTCGGAGTGTTGCTGGTTGTGCAGCGGCGACGCTTAGAGCGCGTCGTCGCCGAATTCGCCCGTACGGATACGGATGGCCTGCTCGATGGAGTAGACGAAAATCTTGCCATCGCCGATGCGGCCGGTCTGTGCGGCGGTGCGGATGGCTTCGATGGCCTTTTCGGCGAGATCGTCGGGGCAAACCACCTCGACCTTCACCTTAGGCAGAAAATCCACCACATATTCGGCGCCGCGATAAAGCTCGGTATGGCCCTTCTGGCGCCCAAAGCCCTTGGCCTCGGTTACGGTGATGCCTTGCAGGCCAACTTCCTGCAGAGCTTCCTTGACCTCGTCCAGCTTGAACGGCTTTACGATAGCCTCGATTTTTTTCACTTACGCCTCCAATGGCCGTTTTCGGCAGTTACCGCTAAACCGTATGCACTTGCTGTGCCACGCTATGCCAGAGCCAAAAACGCCTAAGATTAGAACCAGTTAGAAGAAGAGCCCCCAGGGGATGCGAGGGGCGACAAGAGAGCCTTTGCGCAAAAAATGTGCAATATGCCCACGATATACTCAACTCTTTAATGCCGCGCTATAGCGGGTGGCGCGCAAATGGGCGGATAGATAGGCTGGGCAAGGAAAGAATGAGGCTTTGACTGGCTTTCACTCTTCATATAGATGCAACGCCAACCCGGCCGACGGGGGACAATGCGGGTGTGGCGGAACTGGTAGACGCACTGGATTTAGGTTCCAGCGCCGCAAGGCGTGGAGGTTCGAGTCCTCTCACCCGCACCAAATGGCCCCGGCCTAACGAGATTAATCAAGACGGGAATAAGACCCCAATGCAGGTTACAGAAACCCTCAATGAAGGCCTGAAGCGCAAGCTGAGCGTCACCATTCCGGCCGCAGACCTCAATACGCGCCTCGACGCCAAGCTCGACGAGCTCAAGGGCCAGGCCAATATCAAGGGCTTCCGTCCCGGCAAGGTGCCGACTGCCCATCTCAAGAAGGTCTATGGCCGCTCCGCCATGTCCGAAGTGATGACCGACGCGATCAATTCGACCGTTTCGGACACGCTTGATTCCCGCAAGGAACGCGCTGCCAGCCAGCCCAAAGTTGATCTGCCGCAGGATCAGGGCGTCATCAATGACGTTCTCGACGGCAAGGCCGATCTTGCGTTCGAAGTCGAATACGAAGTCCTGCCGCCCGTCGCCCTGATGGACATCAAGGGCATCAAGATAGAGAAGCCCGTCGTTGAAGTCACCGACGAGGAAGTCGACGCCGAAGTCAACCGCGTGTTCAACCAGAACCGCGGCTACACAGATAAGGGTGACGGCGCTGTTGTCGAAAACGGCGACCGCCTCGGTCTGTCGTTCGTTGGCAAGATCGACGGCGTTGCCTTTGATGGCGGCACCTCCGACCACGCTCACCTGACCGTTGGTTCGGGCGAATTCATCCCCGGCTTCGAGGAACAGCTCGTTGGCCAGAAGAAGGATGAAAGCCGCACCATCAAGGTGACCTTCCCCTCCGACTACCAGAACAAGGATCTGGCCGGCAAGGAAGCAACCTTCGACGTCACCATTCTGCATGTCGATGGCCCGAACCAGGGCGAGCTGGACGACGATTTCGCCAAGCGCCTCGGCCTCGAAGACGTCGCCGCACTGCGCAAGGCCGTGCGTGACCAGATGGAATCCGCTCTCGTTTCCATGGGTCGCCAGCACATGAAGCGTCAGGTTCTCGACGCTCTCGATGATGGCCACAAGTTTGACGTCCCAGCCCAGCTGGTCGATGCCGAGTTCAACACGATCTGGCAGCGCGTCGAGCACGAAATCCAGAGCCATGGTCGTTCCTTCGCTGATGAAGGCACGACCGAAGAAGAAGCTCGTGAGCAGTATAAGCGCATTGCCGAACGCCGCGTGCGTCTGGGCCTCGTCGTTGCCGAAATCGGCAATGTCAACGAAGTGCAGGTCAGCGACGAAGAGCACCAGCAGGCGCTGATCACTGAAGTTCGTCGCTTCCCCGGCCAGGAACAGCAGGTTTACGACTATTACCGCAAGAACCCGCAGGCACTGGCTTCGCTGCGCGCTCCGATCTTTGAAAACAAGGTCGTCGACCATATCATCGAACTCGGCGACATCACCGACAAGAAGGTGACTCGCGATGAACTCGCCAAGCTGATCGAAGCCGGCGAGGAAGATGTTCCGGAGGAGCACCACCACTAAGGTGTGCTTAACCCAAATCTGAAAAGGCCGCCTTCGGGCGGCCTTTTTGTTTGGCCGCAAGCGTTTCACATGTTGATAGGCTGCGCAGAGCTTAACGCTCAGTTATGGGAAATCCACATACCATTCGGCGTGCCTGACAACGCACATAGTTTTGAGTGGTTCGCGCATGCCAGGTCAGATTTATTTTTCGCTGCTCAACCCAGCGATTGCCGCAACCTTCGCCGCGATGTTTCTTGCGCTGTGGCGACGCTGGCCATTTCAGCGTCATCTGCTTCTTTTGGCCGGCGCATTCCTGCTCGCAGCGATTGGCTTCGCCGTTTACGACCTCGCGCCTCTCGCTGATGATTCCGCAAGGCGGCTGGTCAGCAATGCCTGTTTTGTCGGGGCCATCACCATGGCCTGCCTCGCCGCCTTTATACGTGCGGGCGTACAGGTACCTATGCCAGCTTTTGTGCTCACGCTGATTGCATGTGCTCTGTCCTTCAACTGGTTCCTGTTCATCGACAATCAGGTAACAGCCCGCATCGTCATCATGGGACTGACGCTCGCGCTGCTCGCAAGCACAACGGTGTTTTGTCTGCTCAAGGCCGGTCCTTCAACCACTGCCGACCGTCTCATCGTGCTGGCGGCGGCGGTGTGCATAATTCTTTCGATTCTGCGCCCGGCATTGACCCTGATCGGCTTCCTCAGCACCAGCGACGCCGCCTCTTTCAGCCAGTCCTCATACTGGATTACAGTGCAGGCGTTTTCGCCCATTCTGTTCGGCATGGTGGCGCTGCTGTTTCTGGCGGCCATGAGCATCGACACATTCGACCAGCTGCGGGCCGAAGCCAACCACGACTATCTGACAGGTCTGCTCAACAGGCGCGGTTTTGAAGCCGCGGTGGTTGAGGCGCTGGCGTCGGCACGCACCAACAGGCCGGTGCTGGTCATGGCCGATATCGACAATTTCAAGCTGATCAATGACAGCTTTGGCCACAAGGTGGGTGATCAGGTCATTGCCGGAATTGCTCGTGCTCTATCCAGCCACGCCAATGCTCGCCTTGTGGCGCGTGTCGGTGGCGAAGAGTTCGCTCTCTATTATGATGATCACGACAGCGCTAAACTGCACCGGCACGCAGAAGAAATCCGGGCGGCCGTTCGCCGTATTTCAGTGCCCGGCCTACCGCCGAACCATCCTCTAACCGTGAGCATGGGTATGCATGGGCGCCGTGCCAACGAAACCCTTTCGGAGATGCTGATCGAGGCGGATCGAGCGCTCTATAGAGCCAAGACATCCGGAAAGGATCGCGCGGTCAACTCCGCAGAGCCATTCCGGCGGAGCGGCGGCACCAGATCAGCCTGAGCCTACCAACGGCTGGTCACGGCGGGCTGCGCACCGACAATGCTCGACCCATATTGCTGCTGCATCAGCAGATCACGCTGATAAGCGTCATATGCGGCCGTATCCACGCCAATAACTGAGGTCATCGGATTGGGGCCGGTACCGGGCTTGAATGCCTCCCTGATCCCCGCACTGCCCTCGTAAGCAGCGGCGCCCGAATTTGGGTTGACCCACGCCGTCGTCATGCCCGCGGGCACATTGAACGGCGTTGCAGGCTTGCCCTGTAACGCCTTGGCCATGAAATTGGTGAAGATCGGCACGGCCATGCCGCTGCCGGTGGATGCCGAGCCCATGGAGCGCGGCTGATCGAAGCCGACATAGACGCCCACGGCGAGCTCCGGCGTGAAGCCGACAAACCATGCGTCCTTGTAGTCGTTCGTCGTACCTGTCTTACCCGCCACCGGACGATTGAGCGCGCGTGCTGCGGTACCAGTGCCGCGCTGCACCACGCCTTCCATCATCGACGTGATCTGATAGGCCGTCATCGGGTCCAGCACCTGCTGACGATTATCGAGAATGCGTGGCTCGCCCTGCCCGTGCCACTCAGTCGCCTCGCATCCCTCACAGACGCGCTCATCATGGCGATATATGGTCTTGCCATAGCGATCCTGCACCCGGTCGATCAGCGTCGGCACGATCTTACGCCCGCCATTGGCAATGGTCGCATAAGCCGCCGTCATGCGCATGGCCGTCGTCTCGCCCGCGCCAAGCGACATGGCCAGAACCGGCTGCATATCGTCGTAAATACCGAACAGGCGCGCATAATCAGCAATCAGTGGCATGCCGATATCGCGCGCCAGCCGCACCGTCATTACGTTACGGCTGCGTTCGATGCCGCGGCGCAGCGTCTGCGGCCCATAAAATTCCTGCGCATAGTTTTCCGGTCGCCAGACTGAGCCATCGCCCATGCGCACCTCGATCGGCGCATCCAGCACCACCGAAGCAGGCGTATAGCCATTGTCGAGCGCTGCCGCATAAACGATAGGTTTGAACGACGACCCCGGCTGGCGCAGCGCTTGCGTCGCCCGGTTGAACTCGCTTTCAGAAAACGAGAACCCGCCAACCATGGCCAGAACGCGTCCGGTCCGCGGATCCATGGCGACAAGCGCGCCCTCTACCTCGGGCACCTGCTCAAGCGTGTAGACGCCATCCTTGCCCGCAACAGGCGATACATAGACCACGTCGCCAACGCTCAGGATATCTTGTACCGGGCGCGACACCCATTTGATCTCGGGGCCAGACAGAACCCCTTCCACGCGGTCGGAAGACAAAGCGTTATCGACGTCATTGTCAGGGCGAAGGCCAATCCGCGCCTGATTACCGCCGGCTTCCAGCACGACCGCAAGTTGCCATTCCGGCACGTCACTCAGTGGCCTGATTGCGCCGACGGCAAGGCCCCAGTCATCGCCCAGTTCCACACTCGCCACCGGGCCACGGAAGCCACGCGTATGGTCATACTGGATCAACCCATCCATCAAGGCGCGGCGGGCATATTCCTGCAAACGTGGTTCAAGCGTCGTGCGCACCGACAGCCCACCACCATAGAGCTGGTCCTCGCCATAAAGTCGGGCCAGAGCCCGGCGGACATCCTCGGTAAAGTACTCAGCCGCATAGACCTGGCTACCAGCGGCACGCGGAATGACGTTGAGCGGCTCCTGCTTGGCCGCCGCCGCTTCATCGGGCGTCACATAGCCATTCTCGACCATACGGTCGATCACCCAGTTGCGGCGCTCGATAGCCTGCTGCGGGCGGCGGAATGGGTGGTAGTTGTTCGGACCCTTGGGCAAGGCAGCGATATAGGCCGCCTCCGGCAGGGTCAGCTGATACAGCGCCTTATCGAAATAATTGAGCGCCGCCGCCGCCACGCCATAGGAATTGAGGCCGAGGAAAATCTCGTTGAGATAAAGCTCGAGAATCTTGTCCTTGGAGAAAGTCGACTCAATCCGGACAGCCAGAATGGCTTCCTGAATTTTGCGGTCCCAGGTCTGCTCGGACGTGAGCAGGAAGTTCTTGGCCACCTGCTGGGTAATGGACGAGCCGCCGCCCTGAATGGAATTGTTCCCATCCATGCGCGCCAGCACATTGTCACGCAGCGCGCGGATCACGCCGTCAATGGCGATGCCACCATGATTGTAAAAATCCTTGTCCTCGGCGGAGAGAAACGCTTCGACAACCAGCGGCGGAACAGTTTCCACCGGCTGAAACAGCCGCCGCTCGCGCGCATATTCCGCCAGCAGAGTGCCATCGGCCGCATGAACGCGCGTCGTCACCGGCGGCTGATAATCCTGCAGCACAGTATAGTCGGGCAGTTGCGCCGTCACCGTCGCCACATAAACGCCTGCCACGCCCACGCCGACCAGCGCGAGAAACATACCGAAGCCGAAAAGCCAGCCGAGCAGTCGAAACATTAATTACCTCGGGCCGCAAAAGCGGCAGACAGACCGGAATCATAGCAGAATCCGGTCGCAATATGGATCACTTTAGCTTGGGAACCGGCCCGCTGTAACACGCTCACGGCTCTTCCTTCAAAGTGTCGAAATAGGTCGAAATCCCGCGTGCAATCGCCTCGGCGGTGCGGTCGCGCCAATCCGACTGCATTAGGTTGGCCGCGTCGCTGGCATTGGAGAGGAAACCAAGCTCCACCAGCACAGACGGCACATCAGGGGCCTGCAACACGAAGAAGTCCGCCTGCCGCACCGGGAAGCGCCGCAGGGCCACGCTGGGCTCAAGCTGATGCACGATGGATTGCGCCGCATAGAATGACTGCACCCGCATCTCCCGCCGCATCAGGTCGAGCAGAATATCGACCACTTCCGGTCCCATCTGTGGCATGGCGAAGCCAGCGATCACGTCCGACTTGTTTTCGTTTTCGGCGAGAACTTTGTCCAGAACGTCGGTCGCATTCTCGTTACGGGTATAGACGCTTGCTCCACGAATCTCAGGCTGTTGAAAGCTATCCGCGTGAATTGAAATAAGCAGGTCCGCCTTGTTTCCCCGCGCCAGCGCGACGCGCTCTTCAAGCCGAAGATAGGTGTCCGTTTCGCGCGTCAGCGCCACATCGAACCGGCCGGACTCCACAAGCAATTCCTGCAGGCGCAGCGAGAAGGCGAGCACGATATCCTTTTCACGAATGCCATCTGCGGTTTCTGCACCACTGTCTATGCCACCATGGCCCGGATCGATGACCACCAGCGGCTTTGTAGCAATCGGCAGCTCCGATCCACCTGCAGGTGTCGAGGCGGCGGGAGCGGCGACGGTTGCAGAAGCAGTGCGATCCCGCTCCACGTTTTCAGCAAACTCCTCTGCGGTGGCCGGAATAATATCAACCACCAGACGCGCGGGCTGCCCGTCGAACGGGTCAAGCACATAGGCCTGCTGCACCTGAGCGGGCGCAGAAAGCGTCAGCATGGTGCGCACACGATCAGGGGCGGCCTGCTCGATGGTGTAGCCGGAGACCATGCCCTCGCCCGCCGCCTCGCCTTCCGTTTCCTGTAGCGAGAAAGTCCCCGCCCGCACGTCCACGGCCAGCCTGTTCGGCTCATCGAGCGACACAAACGAAAATTCGGTTCGCGCCGCCAGATCGATCACCAGCCTGGCCCGTTCGGGCGTCGCGGTGATGCGCGCATCGATCACATTGGGCAATGGCGGCAAGTTGGCGCTATCTTGCCCATAGGCGAAGGCCGAAAACGCCAACGACAGAAGCAATACCAATCGGATCAGAATGTGTCTGGTCAAAACGCGACCGGCTCCTGCGCTAAATAGGTCGGAAAACCGCGCTCGCTCGGCGATTCTTCGGCAATGGGCTGCTTTATGCGATGATTTGCCTTCGTGGCAAAGAAGTGACCGTTCAAATCCGTGCGCAGACACAGCTTTTGACTTTCCTGTTGCCATTCCGGCGCAACTTTTCTACACGCTAGAGGTGAAGGCGCGTGTGTTTCGCGGCCAATTTTGGAGGAAGTGACACCCCTCCCTTGGTTCGGAACAGTGCTGGCAGATGCTGCTAGAGGCAGATCGGTCCAGAACGGACGTTGCGGTTTGCGCGCCTGACTTGACGAATTTCGGCCCCCCGGCCGGACGGTGGCAGATTTTCCGCCACCCAATAGGAAGAGGTCAAATGGCCCGCAGGCGGAGTACCAGCGACGCGATCGAGATTACCGATTGCCGCTTTGCATCGCCCAATATGTCGGCTTTGACCACATTTACTCTGGCGCTGAACGTGAGAGGTTCGCGCCCTACCCCACTCAACCCATTCGCCCCGCAATGCGCCACACCCAGGATGCCGCCTATTCGGCGTCCCCTTGTCGGCGCGCGGGTGCGCGGAGCTTATTATGGCGACCAAGAGAATGCTGGTGGATGCCATCCACCCGGAAGAAACACGGATTGTCGTTACCGCCGGTAACCGGCTTGAGGAATTCGACTTCGAATCGGCGACCCGCCGCCAGTTGCGGGGCAATATCTACCTCGCGAAGGTAACGCGGGTTGAGCCCAGCCTTCAGGCTGCTTTCGTCGAATATGGCGGCAACCGCCATGGTTTCCTCGCTTTCAGCGAAATCCACCCCGACTACTACCAGATCCCCGTTGCCGACCGCGAAGCCCTGCTGCGCGATGAAGAGCATGAGGACGACAGCCACGACGACGCCGAAGACACTGTCTCGGTGCCTGAAGGCGTGGCTGAAGTGGACGCAGACGCCGATCCCCAGGAACATGGCGAACCCAGCCATATCGAGCAGGCCCCGGCAAACAGCGAGCCGGTGGAATCCATCGGTGGTGCGGACGCGCTCGAAGAAGTGCCGGAACGCAAGCGCTCCAATCAGCAGCGCCGCCACCAGTACAAAATTCAGGAAGTCATCAAGCGCCGCCAGGTCATGCTGGTGCAGGTGGTCAAGGAGGAGCGCGGCAATAAGGGCGCGGCTCTCACCACCTATCTCTCGCTCGCTGGCCGCTATTCGGTTTTGATGCCCAACACCGCTCGTGGCGGCGGCATATCGCGCAAGATCACCAACGCTGCCGACCGCAAGCGTTTGAAGGAAATCACCGCCGATCTCGAAGTGCCGCAGGGCATGGGCGTGATTCTGCGCACGGCTGGCGCATCCCGCACCAAGGCCGAAGTGAAGCGCGACTTTGAATATCTGATGCGCCTTTGGGAAAGCGTGCGTACGCTGACCCTGCAAAGCCAGGCACCTTGCCTCGTTTACGAGGAAGGCTCGCTCATCAAGCGCACCATTCGTGATCTCTACAACAAGGACATCAATGAAGTTTTCGTGGCGGGCGATGCCGCCTTCCGCGAAGCCAAAGACTTCATGAAGATGATCATGCCGAGCCATGCCAAGAACGTGCAGCTCTATAAGGATGATCAGCCGCTATTCTCGAAGTATGGCGTCGAAGCTCAGCTCGATTCCATGTTCTCGCCCACGGTCACGCTGCCCTCCGGCGGCTATATCGTCATCAACCCGACAGAAGCGCTGGTTTCCATCGACGTGAACTCGGGCCGCTCCACCAAGGAGCACAATATCGAGGACACTGCGCTCCAGACCAATCTGGAAGCGGCCGATGAAGTGGCCCGCCAGCTCCGCCTGCGCGATCTGGCCGGTCTCATCGTCATCGACTTCATCGATATGATGGAAAACCGCTCCAATCGGGCCGTCGAGCGCAAGCTCAAGGATTGCCTCAAGGACGACCGCGCCCGCATCCAGGTGGGCCGCATCTCACACTTTGGCCTCATGGAAATGAGCCGCCAGCGCATTCGTTTCGGCGTTGTCGAAAGCTCCACCCACAAGTGCCCTATCTGCGATGGCACGGGTCTTGTGCGCTCCACCGAGTCGCTGGCGCTGATGATCATGCGCCACATCGAGGATCACGTTCTGCGCAAGCAGGGCCAATCCATCAATGTCCGCGTTCCGGTCGAAGTCGCGCTCTATATCCTCAACTACAAGCGCGAGACGCTGACCCAGCTCGAAATCCGCAACAATCTCAGCATCACCATCACCGCCGATGGCAAGCTGGCTGGCCACGACTTCCAGATCGAAAAGGGCGAAACCCGCGTTTCTGCCTATGCCGACCAGCGTGCCGCCGCGCATGTGCGCGTCGATAGCGCCGTGATCGAAGAAGACGTTGAGGAAGAAGAAGTCGAAGCGGAAGCCGAGGAAAGCGAAGAAACCGAAGCTCGCGCCGAAAACGGCGAAGGTGAAGGCAATGGTCGTCGTCGTCGTCGCCGCCGCCGCCGTGGTGGTCGCAACGGCGATGCCGCGCCGCAGCAGGCCGTTGAGAACGGTTCTGCCGAAGAATCAGCAGCTGACGATGAAGAACCCGAAGACAGCGAAGAAAACGCTGCTGCTAGCAGCGCTGTGGAAGGTGATAGCGAGAGCGAACAGCGCCGCCGCCGCCGCCGTGGTCGCCGTGGTGGCCGTCGCAATCGCCGCGAAGACGGTGAGGGTCAGGTAAACGCGACAGCGTCGGTTGACGCCCCAGCAGAAGCCATCGTTGAGCATGTCTCGCTTGAAGAAGCACCTGCCGCTGTATCGGTCAATGAAGCCCCGTCCGCCACGGAAGAGGCTCCTGCAGTCGAGGAAAAGCCCAAGCGCAAGCCGCGCACCCGCAAAAAAGTTGTCGAAACCGAGGAATCGGCTCCTGTCGAAACCACTCCGGTTGAGGCCGTCGCTGCCGAGCAGGCTGCCGAAGAAAAGCCCAAGCGCAAGCCACGCACCCGCAAAAAGGCTGAGCCCGCCGAAGTTGCTGCAGAAACAGCTGTTACCGAGGCTGTTTCTGCTACCGAAGCTCCGGTTGCCGAAGAAAAGAAGCCGGCACGCACGCGGCGCGTGAAGAAGGAACTGCCGCCCGAGGGTGTGGTGGTTACGTCCAGCTCCACTCCTGCGGACGAAGCTCCTGCCGCCCCGGAAAGCGAATCGGCGTCTGAAGCCGAGCCAGACAAGAAGAAAAAAGTCGGCTGGTGGCAGCGTCGCCTCGGCCTAGGCTAGAAACCAGAAGGGCGGCCCTCGGGCCGCCCTTTTTTATCGTGTCTGAGCTCGTTTACCGACCTACCACTACAAATCGGCGTAACCGTTCGAGAGCATCCTCGATAGTCGACTGCGTTCCCGCATAGCTGAACCGCACATAGCCGTGCCCATCTTTACGGTCAAAATCGACCCCGGGCGTTGCCGCGATCCCGGCTTCTTCCAGCATCGCCTCGCAGAATGCTAGCGAGTCGTTGGAAAACCGGCTGATGCCCGCATAGGCGTAAAACGCACCGTCACCATTTTGGGGCAGATCGAAGCCGATCTCGCGCAGGCCATTGGCAAGTAGCAGTCTGTTCGCCGCATAGCTCGCCTTCTGCTCTTCCGAATAATCCCGCTCCCCCAGTGCCGCTGTTGCCGCGATCTGGCTCAGGGTCGGTGCCGAGATAAACAGGTTCTGCTGCAAAATCTCCGCGCGCCGGATAAGCGCCTCTGGCAGTACCATCCAGCCGATCCGCCAGCCGGTCATGCAGTAATATTTGGAGAAACTGTTGATGACGATGGCATCGCGCGTGAGCTCAAGCGCGCTGACAGAGGGCCCACGATAATCGAGACCATGATAAATCTCGTCGGAAATGAATTGTATGCCCAGCCGCGCGCAGGTCCCGATGATGTCTGCCAGTCCGGCACGGTCGACCGCCGCCCCTGTCGGGTTAGCCGGGCTGGCAAACAGCAGCCCGTCAAACGGCGCTCTGGCATAGGCAGCTTCGATATCCGAGCCCGTTAGACGCCAACCATTGCCCGCAGTCACCGGAATTTCGGCAATCCCGAAACCCAGCCCCAGCAGTGTGTTCACATAAGCCGGATACCCTGGTCGCGTAATCGCGATCCGCGCACCCGGCTTGAACGCTGCATGAAACGCCAGAATAAACCCGGCTGACGAACCCATCGTCGCCAGAATCAAATCTGGATTGACCGAAACGCCATGCTGGCTCTCATAATACCGCGCCAACCCATCGCGCAGCTCCAACATACCCTTTGCATTGGTGTAGCCCTGCGGCAGCGGCAGAGCGCGCGATACTGCCTCGATCACTTTGGGCGCTGGCGGCTGGCCAGGCTCCCCCAGCTCCAGATGGCAGATGCTGCGTCCCTGCCCTTCGAGCACCTTGGCGCGCTTCAAAATATCCATGGCAAGAAACGGCATCAGCCCGTCAGTCGGCATATCTGTCATGTCGGCTCCGTAAATGCTGAATCGGGACTAACCCGAAGCATCATAGCTCTCAACAAGAAACAGTGATGGCGAACGCACAGAAGCCAAACGCGGCTGTTCCTTTACCCCTTGTCTGCTAGAAGAGCGCATCGAATAGACGGAGCCTAAAATGAAAAGCCTTCCCATCGTGCTGGCCGCAGTCGCCGGCCTTCTCGCCGGTGCCCTCGGCTTTTCACTATTAAATAAGCCCAAGCCGGAAACCGATGCCGTTGCCGTGCGCGCCATCGTCGAACAGGTTCTCGCCGAACAGCCCGCGCCTGCTGCGCCACAGGCAGCCGCAATCGACGCCGCAACGCTCAATCCGATGATTGAAGACTTTCTGATGAGCGATCCCAAGCTGCTACAGCGCTTGTCCGTCGCCCTTGAAGACACACTCCGCGTTGAAGAACAGTCCCGCACCGAAACCGCGATGGCCCAGTTTCGCGACGCGATCTTCAATGCGCCGGACCAGATCGTCATTGGCAACCCTGATGGCGACGTCACCCTCGTCGAATTCTTCGACTACAATTGCGGCTATTGTCGCAACGCCGTGCCGGACATGGCAGCCCTCTTGGCCGATGACCCCAATCTCAAGATCATCCTCAAGGAATTCCCGATCCTCTCCAATGAATCGATCGATGCCGCCCGCGTGGGTATTCTCGTTAGCCAGACCGATGCCGACTACTGGACCTTCCACCAGACCCTGTTTTCGGGTCGTGGCAAGGTCGACAAGGCCGCCGCGCTCAAGGCCGCTGCCGACCAGGGCCTGTCGCCAGTCGATCTCGAACTGCGCATGGGCGAAGAAAACGTGGCCCGCACCATCCAGAAATCCTACGAAATCGCGCAGGCTCTGGGGATTTCCGGCACACCGACCTACATCATCGGCAATGAGATTATTCCCGGCGCTATCGGCGCGGATGAATTGCGCACCCGCATCGCCAATATGCGCGAATGCGGCAGCACGACCTGCTCATAAGTCAGCAGATTGCTAGCAATTCCCGTGCATTTCGTGTAACCGCCCTTGCGTCGGCCAAAGGGGCCGGTGCACAAGAATTGGATCATGACCAAACGCGTTCTCGTCCTCAATGGCCCGAACCTCAACCTGCTCGGCACGCGCGAGCCGGAAACCTATGGTTCTGAAACGCTCAAGGACGTGGAAGCCTTGTGCAAGAGTGCGGCCACCGAACTTGGCCTCGCAATCGACTTTCGCCAGTCCAATCATGAAGGCGAGCTGGTGACCTGGATTCAGGACGCCCGCAAAACGGCAGACGGTATTGTTATCAATCCGGCAGCCTATTCGCACACTTCGGTTGCCATCCACGATGCCCTTCGGGCCGTGGGCCTGCCGGTGGCTGAAGTGCATCTCACCAATATCCATCAACGCGAAGCGTTCCGGCACCATTCCTATGTGTCGTCGGTCGCTTTTGGCGTCATTTGCGGCTTTGGCAGCCTGGGGTATAAACTCGCCCTCCAAGCCTTGGCCCAAAAACTCAAATGAAGCTTCGACGCGCGAAGCCGGGAGACCGATAAAAATGACGAAGTCATCGCTGGATCAGGATCTGATCCGCGCCATCGCCGAACTGCTCAACAAGGAAAATCTTGCCGAGATCGAAATCGAGCAGGAAGACCTGCGGGTGCGCGTCACCCGTTCCTATCCAAATGAAGCACCGGTCTATGCACAGGCGCCCATGCAATACATGACTGCGCCCGCGCCGGCTGCTGCGCCGAGCGCTCCTGCCGGCTCCGTGCCTGCCGCCGCTCCGGCAAAGGCCGAAGACCTTGCCTCCAATCCCGGCACATTGACCTCCCCGATGGTCGGCACGGCCTACCGCTCGCCAGAGCCCGGCAAGCCCGCCTTTGTCGAGGTTGGCGCCAAGGTTACGGAAGGCCAGACCGTCCTCATCATCGAGGCGATGAAGACCATGAACCAGATTCCGGCGCACCGCTCTGGCACCGTCACCCGCATTCTCGTGGAAGACGCCCAGCCGGTCGAATATGGCGAGCCGCTCGTCGTCATCGAATAAGGGGACTTTTGATGTTCCAGAAGGTCCTGATCGCCAATCGCGGCGAAATCGCCCTGCGCATCCTGCGCGCCTGCAAGGAAATGGGCATTGCCACCGTGGCGGTTCACTCCACCGCCGACGCCAATGCCATGCATGTGCGCCTTGCCGACGAAAGCGTCTGCATCGGGCCCAATTCGGCCAAGGATTCCTATCTCAACATTCCGTCCATCTTGGCGGCTTGCGAGATCACGGGCGCCGATGCCGTGCATCCCGGTTACGGTTTCCTGTCGGAAAACGCCCGCTTCGCCAAGATCCTTGAAGAGCACAACATCACCTTCATCGGGCCTTCGGCGCACCATATCGAGATCATGGGCGACAAGATCACGGCCAAGAAAACGGCTGTTGAGCTCGGTATTCCCGTCGTCCCCGGTTCGGCTGGCGCGGTGGAAACCGAGCAGCAGGCGCTCAAGACCGCCAAGGACATCGGCTATCCGGTGCTGATCAAGGCCACTGCTGGTGGCGGTGGCCGCGGCATGAAGGTTGCCCAGACTGAATCCGAGCTGCTGGTTGCCTGGTCGACCGCCCGTTCCGAAGCCAAGGCGGCTTTCGGCAACGATTCGGTCTATATGGAAAAATATCTCGGCAAGCCGCGCCACATCGAGGTTCAGGTTCTCGGCGACGGCCAGGGCAATGCCGTGCACTTGGGGGTCCGCGACTGCTCCCTGCAGCGTCGCCACCAGAAGGTCTGGGAAGAGGCCGGTGGCCCCACGATCAAGCAGGAAGAGCGTGACGAAATCGGCGAGATTTGCGCCGCCGCCATGCGCAAGCTGAAGTATTCTGGCGCCGGTACGGTCGAGTTTCTCTACGAAAACGGCGAGTTCTATTTCATCGAAATGAACACCCGCCTGCAGGTGGAGCACCCGGTCACCGAGCGCATCACCGGCATCGACATCGTCTATGAGCAGATCAAGGTGGCCTCGGGCGAAAAGCTCTCGATGACCCAGGATCAGGTGCAGTTCTATGGCCACGCTATCGAAGTGCGCATCAATGCCGAAGACGCGCAGACCTTTGCCCCGTCGCCCGGCACGATCACCTTCTACCACCCAGCCGGTGGCGTCGGCGTGCGCGTCGATTCGGCGGTCTATCAGGGCTACAAGATTCCGCCCTATTACGACTCGCTCATCGGCAAGCTCATCGTCTATGGCCGCACCCGCGAGGAATGCCTGAAGCGCCTCGGTCGTGCCGTCGACGAATTTGTCATCGATGGCGTCAAGACCACCCTGCCCTTGTTCCAGCGGCTGATGAAAGAACCGGACGTGCTTGCCGGCAACTACGACATCCATTGGCTGGAAAAATTCCTGGCCAATAACAAGGCATGACATTGAGGGGCGCGTGAGCGCCCCTTATCTTTCTCCCATGGCCCGCCGCACCGATCCCTTTGCCGTCGAAATCACCCCCGAACTGATCATCCGCGCCTATCGCGCCGGGATTTTTCCCATGGCGGAAGACGCGACCGACGAAGATGTGTTCTGGGTCAGTCCGGAAGAGCGCGGCATCATTCCGCTCGATGGTTTTCACGCCAGTAAAAGTCTGCGTAAGGCCATGCGCAAATCTGGCTGGACCATCCGCGTCGATACCGATTGGGACGGTATCATCGAAGGCTGCGCAACCGTTGGGACAGACCGCCACTCAACATGGATCAACAGCACGATCCGATCCGTCTATGGCGAATTGTTCAGCCGCGGCGTCGCCCACACGGTGGAGGTCTGGGACGGCCCCGATCTGGTGGGCGGACTCTACGGTCTCGCCATCGGCGCCGCCTTTTTTGGCGAATCCATGTTTCACCGGCGCACAGACGCCTCCAAGATGGCGATGGCTCATCTGGTCGAACGGCTCAATACCGGCGGTTTCGAGCTGCTCGACACTCAATTCCTCACCGATCACCTCGCTTCGCTCGGCGGCATCGAGATCGCCCGCGCCGACTATGAGGACCGTCTCAGTCGCGCCTTGCTGCGCGATGGCGATTGGTCCGCCTGGGATAGAAAATGACCAAACCACTCGATTTACCCGAAAGCCTCAGTCCGCTGCGCGATCTCGACTGGACCGAGATCCCCATCGGAGAGTCCGCATCATCGGTCTGGCGTATCAGATTGAGCGACGGCAATTCGGTGTTTCTCAAGTCCGAACCCATACACGCTCAGGCTGAACTGCCCGGCGAAATCGAACGCCTCAACTGGCTGACCAAAATGGGGTTCAAATCGCCGAGAGTTATCGACGCCGAACAGGGCAATAACCGCCTTTGGCTGTTGATGAGCGCCGTTCCAGGCGACGACCTGACACATTATACAAACCGCCCCACAGAGTTTGTGCGCGCTTACGCGCAGGGCCTCAAGCGCATGCACGCGCTTGACCCGACCCATTGTCCATTCGATCACAGCCTGGAGGCCCGTCTCGTCGAAGCCGAAGCGCGGCTCGATGCCGGTCTTGTCGACGACACAGATTTCGACGCCGAGCGCGAAGGGTGGACCGGCACACAGGTGCTCGATTGGCTTAAAGCCAACCGCCCACCCGAAGGTGAGCTGATCGTTACCCATGGCGATGCTTCAACGCCCAATATCCTGGCGGAAGACGGTCGTTTTTCCGGCATGATCGACTGCGGACGCACCGGTCGCGCCGATGTCTGGCAGGATCTGGCGCTGGCCTGCCGCAGCATCGCCTACAATGTCGGCGAAGAACACGTTGCTGCCTTCCTCAAATCCTATGGTGCCGAATGGGACGAAGCAAAATATCGCTTCTATTGCGCGCTCGACGAGATGTTCTGATCTAGTCAGCCAGCTTAAACGCCAGGCTCGTCACCCATTCATCCATATTCGGCACTTCAGCCGGATCGGATTCGTAGATCTCAAGCCGGCAGGCAAAATGGTCGCCATCGGCTTTTTCGGCGACATCAAGGGATGTGTCCGTTTCCTTAAGCCAGCCGATGAGCATGCCGGTGACCGTCATCAGCTTGTCGGGGTGCCCGGTCCAAGTCAGCGAAACGAACCGCCCCTTGGGCAGAATGCCAAAATGCACTTCGCCTGCGTCCGTACCGGCCCGTTCTACCGCTAACCCGGCTTCCACATCGAGCGTTCCCGCCATGTCGATGTGCCGGTAGTTGTAAAAAGCTGCGCCGATCGGTTTTAGTCCCTGTCGATCGAGTTCCGTAAACCGTTTCGGAAAACCTTCATCGGCAGGCTTCTGCATGTCTTTCATTGGCACGGTGAAGCGCACAAAAGCATAAGGCTGTGCCGGCCGCTCAACGATTTCGGGTAATGTCAGCATAATGTCTCCTCTGCGGCACCTCGCGTCCGCACAGGAAAAACGAGCGGCAACGCCCGGTTTAGACATGCTGTCGAAAAATCAGCGCTCGGCAGGCGGCGGCACGTTGGTCGAGGTTTTGCACTCGATCAACCAGACATCATAGACTGCGTGGTCCACCGCATTCAGCGCCGGACTGTCGGCAAACATCCAGCCGGTGAAAATCCGTTCATCAGAGCCATCGAGGCTCATCTGATTGACCTCGAGAAAGGCCGACGTCCGCTGCAATGTGTCGTTCGCCGGACGGTTGTAACAGGCGCGCGGCGTGATCTCGAGCGCTCCGAACAGCACGGTTTCATCGATATACACGTCAAAGCGGGTAATTCGCCCGGTAATCTTGTCCAGCCCCGCGAAGGTCGCCACCGGATTGGACAATGGCTGGGCATAGGCCGGCATAGAAACGCCAGAAGCCAAAACGGCCACTGTGATCAGCGGCCGCAGCAATACGTGAAGAAAAGCGCGCAAGGCTCTGATGCCCTTATTCAGGCGACCAGGCCTGGTAATCGCCGGTAACGCGCGGACGTTCGCCCTTATTGAGCAAGCTCCCATCGGGACGATAAGCGGCGGCAGTGCCGGTCAGGTTCGGCTGGTGCTGTTTTTCCCAGGCGCGCGGCTCATACTTGGCATCGGCGGGCGTCACGTCGGTGCGGTGATGCATCCAGCCATGCCAACCGGGCGGAATCGCCGACGCATCAGCATAGCCACCGGCATAAGTCACATAACGGCGGTCATGCTTCTTGTCGTAATAGTAGCGATTGCCGAATTCATCCGAGCCGACATATTCGCCAAACCGACGGATCCAGAGGCGCGTGCCCCAGGTGTTGCCACCCCACCAGGAGAGGATTTCCGTCAGAAACTGCTTGATACCGGATTGGGCCACGGGACGATTCCGAAAGTTTGGGCGTCGATTTGGCTTGCGGTTTAGCACGGCTGGCGCAGAGAGCCTAGTCCAAAGCGGGATCAAACCCGATCGATTTGCCGCCTGACCGACCTGAGCAGAACAGGAGCAATGCGTCGGGCACGACATAAAGGAATACACCACCACATATGGTATGCCGCCGGACTGCTTTTGCTGCCGAAATTGTGCGCTTGACAGCAAACAACTCCACGCGATTCCACCAGTCTCACTTATGGTAAGGGCACGGTTACCAGCCAGTGCGCACCGTCCAAACAGTAAGATTCTATCGTCGCCTAGACCCACAACTTGATCTCACATCTGCACGCCAGGCATGTGCTCTCGCCCCGATCAAATCTGTAGCGCCAGCTCACTGTTCCGATTGCACTTTCTCCCCGCAATTCACATATTACACATACTACACCTTGTTTCAGATCAAAGTAGCCGCACTAGGTCTTGTGATTTCTGGCGTTGACGCAACCGCTGAATCGGAGAAGTCTGATCCACGGCCCGAGACTGCAATAGAGTCGGGCAAGTCCTTGAAACCAAGCGTCGGCATTTGAGATCGGCACGGGCTCAGGGCACGGGGCAAGTGTTCGAGGTCCGCGCCCTCCCGCGGGCATCGATTGTTGAAAGCGTCAACGAGAACGGACGAGGCCGCATCAGCGGCTGGCGGGCGCGTATGCCCGCCTGATTTGGGGAATACGAAGAATGCGCATCGAACGCCGGTTTACCACTGCCAATGCGGATCGCTACGGCTCCATCACCTTCCGCTCGGCAACCAGCGAAATCAGGAACCCCGATGGCTCCGTCGTCTTCAAGCTGGAAGACATTGCCGTCCCCGCTACCTGGTCGCAGGTCGCCACCGACATCATCGCGCAGAAATATTTCCGCAAGGCAGGTGTCGCCAGGGCGCTGAAAAAGGTCGAAGAAAATTCCGTCCCCTCGTGGCTGTGGCGCTCCGTCCCTGACGAAGCAGCGCTTGCCAAGCTGCCGGAAGATCAGCGCTATGGCTCTGAAATGGATTCGCGCCAGGTCTTTGACCGCCTCGCCGGCACTTGGACCTATTGGGGCTGGAAGGGCGGCTATTTCGACAGCGAAGACGACGCCCTCGCCTTCCGCGACGAGCTCGCATTCATGCTCGCCACGCAGCGCGTTGCCCCCAATTCCCCGCAATGGTTTAACACCGGCCTTCACTGGGCCTATGGCATCGATGGCCCCGGCCAGGGCCATTTTTACGTCGACCCGTTCACCCACAAGCTCGTCCAGTCCAAATCGGCTTACGAGCATCCCCAGCCGCATGCCTGCTTCATCCAGTCCGTCGACGATGATCTCGTCAACGAAAACGGCATCATGGATCTCTGGGTCCGCGAAGCGCGGCTGTTCAAATATGGCTCGGGCACCGGCACAAATTTCTCTAAGCTGCGCGGCGAAGGCGAAAAGCTCTCCGGCGGCGGCAAGTCCTCGGGCCTGATGAGCTTCCTCAAGATCGGTGACCGCGCAGCCGGCGCCATCAAGTCGGGCGGCACCACCCGTCGCGCCGCCAAGATGGTGGTGATCGATATCGATCACCCCGATATCGAGCAGTACATCAACTGGAAGGTGAAGGAGGAGCAAAAGGTCGCCGCCCTCGTCACCGGCTCAAAAATCGTTTCCAAGCACCTCAAGGCCATCATGAAGGCCGCCGTGAACTGCGAAGGTTCGGGCGATGATTGCTTTGACGTGGCCAAGAACCCGGCGCTCAAGCGCGAAGTGCGCGCCGCCAAAAAGGCGCTGGTGCCGGAAAACTATATTTTCCGCGTCATCCAGTTCGCCCGACAGGGCTATACCGATCTCGAATTCCCCATCTACGACACCGATTGGGATAGCGAGGCCTACCTCACTGTTTCCGGCCAGAATTCGAACAATTCCGTTCGCGTCACCGATGATTTCCTCAATGCCGTCGACAATGATGGCGATTGGAACCTGACGGCGCGCCAGGACGGCAAGACTATCAAGACGCTCAAAGCCCGGGACCTCTGGGAACAGATCGGTTACGCGGCCTGGGCTTCGGCTGACCCCGGCATTCAGTATCACACCACCATCAACGAGTGGCACACCAGCCCCGCCGCCGGCCCCATCGTCGCGTCCAATCCGTGCTCGGAATATATGTTCCTCGACGACACTGCCTGCAATCTCTGCTCAGTCAACCTCCTGCCCTACCGCAACGCGGATTCGTCCTTCGACACCGCCGCTTTCGAACACACTGTCCGCCTCTGGACCGTCGTGCTCGAAATCTCGGTGATGATGGCCCAGTTCCCCAGCCGCGCCATCGCCGAACGCAGTTTTGAATACCGGACGCTGGGCATCGGCTACGCCAATATCGGTGGCCTGCTCATGACCTCCGGCATTCCCTACGATAGCGCAGAAAGCCGCGCCATTGCCGGTGCCATCACCGCCGTCATGACCGGCGTCTCCTATGCCACCTCGGCCGAAATGGCCAAGGAGCTGGGCCCCTTCAAGGATTACAAGCGCAACGCCAAGCATATGCTGCGCGTCATCCGCAACCATCGCAACGCCGCCCACGGCCATGCCGATGGCTATGAGGGCCTCTCGATCAATCCGGTCCCGCTCGACCACGCCAATGTTCGCGACACGGCCCTCTCCGAGCGCGCTCGCCTGGCTTGGGACAATGCCCTCGCCCTCGGCGAGCAGCATGGATACCGTAACGCACAGGTTTCCGTTATTGCGCCCACCGGCACGATTGGCCTCGTCATGGATTGCGACACGACCGGCATCGAGCCCGATTTCGCACTGGTGAAGTTCAAAAAGCTCGCCGGCGGCGGCTATTTCAAGATCATCAACCGCGCCGTGCCCCCGGCTTTGCGTACGCTCGGCTATTCCGAAAGCCAGATCGCCGAAATGGAGGCCTATGCGGTGGGCCACGGCAATCTCGATCAGGCTCCGGGCGTCAATCCGTCCACCCTGCGCGCCAAGGGTTTTACGGATGACAAGATCGAGGCACTGAACAAGGCCCTCGCCTCGGCCTTCGACATAAAGTTCGTGTTCAATCAGTGGACGCTCGGCCCCGATTTCCTCAAGACCCTCGGCGTCACCGACGAGCAGCTCAATGATTTCTCCTTCGAGCTGCTGCCCTTCCTTGGCTTCAGCAAGAAGGACATCGAAGCCGCCAATATTCATGTCTGCGGCGCAATGACCCTCGAAGGCGCACCACACCTCAAAGACGAGCACCTGCCGGTCTTCGATTGTGCCACGCCCTGCGGCAAGATCGGCAAGCGCTACCTGTCGGTCGAATCCCACATCCTGATGATGGCCGCCGCCCAGCCCTTCATTTCTGGCGCGATTTCCAAGACCATCAACATGCCAAACGACGCGACGGTCGAGGACGCCAAAAACGCCTATATGCTGAGCTGGAAACTGGCCCTCAAGGCCAATGCGCTTTATCGCGATGGCTCCAAACTCTCCCAGCCGCTCAATTCCTCCGTGCTCGCCGCCGCTGACGACGAGGATGAGGACGACGTGGTGGAATCCATCGCCGCCCTGCCCGCCGCCGCGCGCACGGAAGTCGTGGTCGAGCGCATCGTCGAGCGCCTGCGCGAACGCGAAAAAATGCCGGATCGGCGCAAGGGCTATACCCAGAAAGCCGTTGTCGGTGGCCACAAGGTCTATGTTCGCACTGGCGAATATGACGATGGGCGTCTGGGCGAAATCTTCATCGACATGCACAAGGAAGGCGCCGCCTTCCGCGCCATGATGAACAATTTCGCCATCGCCATCTCGCTAGGCCTGCAATATGGCGTTCCGCTGGACGAATATGTGGAGGCCTTCACCTTCACCCGGTTTGAACCCGCCGGCATGGTTATGGGCAATGATCGCATCAAGAACGCTACGTCGATCCTCGACTATGTGTTCCGCGAACTGGCCGTGTCCTATCTCGATCGGAACGATCTGGCCCATGTGAACCCCGATAGCCCCACTTCGCTCGGCAAGGGCGTTGCCGAGGAGCAAGGCGCACGCAGCAATGCGGTCGCGCCGGCCCCGGTGCCCGCCGAGCGCTTTGTCTCCCGCGGCATGACCCGCGGCAAGACGGCCAATGCATCGCTGATGCTGGTTCCCACCGCCGAAGCCGCCCGCTACGCCGCCACCTCGGCCAGCACGTCAACCGTGACCGCCCTGCGCAGCGCCACAGCATTGAAAACCGACCCCGCCGCCACGGCCCTCAACGCCGCCGAACTCACCCCAATCCCGGCCCCGCCACCGTCAAAGGACACAGGCCTCTTGCGCGCCGAAGCACAGATGAAGGGCTATACGGGCGATCAATGTACCGAGTGCCACAACTTCACGATGGTGCGGAATGGCACGTGTTTGAAGTGTGACACGTGTGGGACGACCACGGGATGTAGTTGAATATACCACTGCATCTTTGTGATCGCCCTACAAGGATGGTCAAAAGTCCGAATTATGTGCACTTAATTTCGCCATCAGTTGGCCTCAACTTTTGATTGCAAATAAAAGCCCCGGGAAACCGGGGCTTTTCCTTTTCCAAGAGAAGCTGACCGTACTGACGAGGTTGGAAGTGGCAGTCACTGGTTTGAAGGAGCGGTCGACGAAACGAGGGACATCGGCTCAGTGCTTCATCCAACAGGATGTCGGTTGTGCGCCCCATTTCAGCCGTTTGTGTTGCCATATTGATTTTCTGAAAGCAGTCGCGGCTCTCGTGTTTGAAAGCCAAGCGTTGTGAGGTACTGCGATGATGGTCAACAATTCGGCCTCGTAATAGGCAGGAATGGCCGCGCGACCGAATGGTCTGAGGTGGCTTGCATCAACGCCATAGCTGTTTGAATAAGCCCGAAACAGGACTTGTCTGTTCCGGGCTCACAACATCTACCGGGTCAGTTTGGACGCAGCAGGCTGGTTGAGATACAGCTTGGCATGTGGCGCAGTTTGCAGGATCGAGGCGGGGCACATGAAGGTGACCGGACCTTCGAGCAAGGTCTTGATCGTTTCGGCCTTATCCTCTTCATGCACCAGCACCAGGGCGCGGCGCGGCTTGAGCAGAGCATGCATGGTCAGTGATAGGCCATAATGCGGCACATCTTCAATATTCTGGAAGATGCCAGCCCGCTTCACCTGATCCCTTGTCGTTTCGTCGAGGAAGACAACTCGAATGATGTCCCGGGTGTCAAAGTCGGCCGGAGGATCGTTGAAGGCCAAATGGCCGCTATTGCCGATGCCCATGACGCAGAGAACCGGGTCCAGATCGTTGAACAGCCTGGTATAGCGCTCGAGTTCTTCCTCGACCGGTTCGTGGTCGCCCTGCATCGGGAAGAAGGCCTTGGGCTTCACCTCATCGAGCAAATGCTTGCGCATGCGCGACGCGCCGCTTTCGACCCGGTCCTCGGCGACGCCCATATAGGTGTCGACATGCAGCACCGTGATGCGTGACCATTCAATGTCACTGCGGGCCTTGATGGCGGTGTAGAATGCGTCCTGGGCCGCGCCGAGCGCCATGATGATGGCGATCTCGTCTTTCTTGGCCAGTTCTTCCTTGATGACGCTGGCAAGATCTTCGGCAGCGGCCTCGCCGAGTTGCTTGTCGGTTGGGGCGACGAGAACTTCAAGCTCGCCATATTTGAGGATTTCCATGTCTTGTCTCCTTCAAGATAGGATCAGCGGGGGGAAAGCTGGCTGGCGGCAGGCTCGTTCAGATAGAGCACCGCATTGGACGATTTCTGCAGAAGCGAAGCCGGGCACATGAAGGTCACGGGGCCTTCAAGAATGCGCTTGATCGTGGCGGCCTTATTCTCGTCATGCACCAGAGCCAGCACGCGCTTGGGCTTGAGCAGGGCATGCATGGTCAGCGACAGGCCGTAGCGCGGCACTTCCTCGTAGGATTTAAAAAAGCCGCGGCTGTCGATCTGCTTGCGGGTGGTCTCGTCGAGCAGGACGACACGGATAATGTCCTTGGTGTCGAAATCGGCCGGGGGATCGTTGAAGGCCAGGTGGCCGCTATTGCCGATACCGACGACGCACAGCACGGGGTCCAGCTCGTTATAGAGCTTGGTATAGCGGGCCAACTCTTCTTCGACCGGTTCGTGATCCCCCTGCATCGGGAAGAACGCCTTGGGCTTCACCGCATCGAGCAAATGCTTGCGCATGCGCGACGCGCCGCTTTCCTCGCGGCTTTCGGCGACGCCCATATAGGTATCGACATGCAGCACCGTGATGCGCGACCATTCGATGTCGTTGCGGGCCTTGATGGCGGTGTAGAATGCGTCCTGGGCCGCGCCGAGCGCCATGATGATGGCGATCTCGTCCTTCCTGGCCAGTTCTTCCTTGATGACGCTGGCCAAATCTTCGGCAGCGGCTTCGCCCAGCTCGCGGTCCGAGGCTGCGATTTCGACGCTGAGCTGGTCATATTTGAGGTGGCGCATAGTGGTCTCCGTCCATTTAAAAAGACAGCAAGGCACCGCCCGGAGCCGATGAGCTCCGGTAAAGTCCGGCCTTACCTATTGAAAAAGCTAGATTTTCTTTTCGATCCAGCTCAGTGAATAACGCTTGGTTACGGCGTATTCTTCCTCGAGGTCGATAAAAGTCTCATCCAGCACCGTCTCCAGCCGCTTGTGATCCTTGCTCCGCATCGCATCGAGCTGCCGCGAATGCACATCGATCATGTGATGGGCGCGCTCCTCGTCCTTAGGCAATGAGCTGCGCAGGGGCGCAAGGCCGCGATAAATGCCGGTCATCACCCGGAGCAGCATCTGATTGCCGGATGCGTGAGCGACACGCCGGTGGAACATGCCGTCGGCCTGATGCACGATGCGCGGATCGCCAATATGGCTGCGCATCAATTCAATGGCTTCGGCGATGTGCTGGAACTGGGTTTCCGAGGCATTCTCGGTGGCCAGATGATAGACGATGGGCTCCAGCAGGCGCCGGGTGGAAATCAGCTCCTCGATGTGATGGACTTCCGAAGCGATATTCTTGCCCAGAACGTCAAAGGGCACGATGTCGGTGGCGACGAAAACGCCGCCGGACTGGCCGGCCTTGATCTGCAACACGCCCGAATTTTCCAGAATACGGAAGGCTTGGCGCAGCGTCGGGCGCGACACCTCCAGCAATTGCGCCATTTCGGATTCGGTCGGCAGGCGGTCGCCCTTGCCCAGGCCCTGCGCGTCTATGGCATCGACAATACGTTCCACCACCGTTTCGAAAGTGCGACGCACCTTGATCGGCGCGAAAATGCGCTCGCTTGTCGGTTTGGGCGCGCGGACCTTCGCGCCGCCGTTAGTGTCGAGCGACATTGCTGCCCCCTTCGCTCACATCGCCTTGTTGCAGCGCTACCCCGATCTCCGCGGCAAAGTCCAGTTCGGAAACCAGAACATCTGCCCGGAAGCGTTCGCCAACCAATGTTCTATAATGATGCAAAGCCATATCCAGATATTGCGGAGCGGCGTGTTTGATCGAACCATTCAGCACGATCAGTTCGGGATTGTAAAATTTTGAAATCATCTCCAGAACCACCCCGACATAACGCGCGAAGACATCCACTGTCCGCTGACATTGAGCGTTATTATCACGTGCACCGGCGAAGACATTGACCGCTTCCACTATTTCACCGGTAAAAGCGCGATGGAGGTCCTTGATCCCGCGCCCGCAGGTGACGAGATCGAGAATGCGATGCTCGCCTAATTCCTCGACATAGACATGCTGCTCGGAAATCAGGCCCGCACCAAACTTGCCACGCATGACGCCGTTTTCGTAAGCGCCGACGCCGATGCCGGTACCCATATTGAGCATGGTGACCGAACCATAGCCGCGCCCATGGCCTATCTCGGCCTCGGCCCGGGTCATGGCGTGAATGTCGTCATCGACATAGACCGGACAATCCAGGCGCTCACGCAGAAAATCGGCGAGCTCGAAGCCGACATTGCCGCCCATGAGCGATGAATAGACGACATGGCTGCCGCGCAACGCACCGTTGAGGCTGACAGCAGCACCGCTGACGTTCACCGGCATGGACGCACGGATCAGCTCGGCCAGATCTGCTGCAAAGGCAGGCGTGCCGCGACGCAGCAGGGCCGTAGGCACCCGTCGCATTGGCTTAACAGCATAATCTGCCCCGATCTGGCTCAGCTGAATTTTGGTGCCGCCGATGTCGACGCCAAGCAACTGGCTCATCCCAGCACCCGGTAGCCGATCGGGGCCTTGTCCGCGTCACCCTCAAGATGCAGCGCCTCGAGCGCGCCGAAATTCGCGCCCAGCCCGCCCCAATAGAGAATGTGCCAGCGCCCATCGGTATCGAGCATCGGGACGCCATGATAGGGCAGGATGCCCGACCATGTATTCACCGGCATGACCGCCAGATTTTCCGGCTTGGGAGACACCGTCAGCTTGATCGCGTGCGGGCGCAGATTATGCAGGTAGCCCGTGCTATCGCGCAGCGCCAGGATCGAGCGATAGGCAAAGAACTTCCGATGCGCGATCTTGTCGATATATTCGCGCGCATAGCGCAGCGCAGAATCTTTCTGCTCGGGGTCATAGGCATGGGCCACCACGTCTGGTGGAAAATCCTGCGTCGGCACGGCGGCCTTTGAGGGCGGTACGGTTTCGTTATAGGCGCCGACCACGGCCTCGTCGCCCTGCTGCCAGAGTTCGCGCATCCGCTCCTGCTCGAACAGCCAGCGCGCCTCGAAATTGGGGATTTTCTCGACCATGTCGTCTAGGCTGTGGAAGCAAAGCTGCCGTTCGGGCACCTCGGAGATAGCGACGCAATTATCGATCCCGGCGCGATAGGCTGCGATACTGGCAGGATCGACACCCTGGCATCGTCCCAGAATACCTTCCTCCAGCACGGTCAGCCGACCGCCGGGCGCGTAAACGCTTTCCACCGCGTCCAGCACCGCCTTGAAACGGCGCAGCATCAGCGCCTCGCCAAGATCGGGTGCCTTGCGATCCGACTTCAGCGGATTGGGCACCTTGTAGGGGAAAGCCATGGAGACGAATTCAAGTGGCCGGTCCTGATCGACGAAATAGTCGATCTTTTCGATCCATTCCGCCCGATGGTCGGGAATGAACGCCGGGCCGAAATGTACCTCGTCCTGCTCGAAGATCGACAGGATCCGTTCGGCAATGCTGCCCTCGGCCGAGGCCTGGACCACCACATCATTGCTGGCGATGATCTCGGCCAGTTCCGCAATTGACAGCGTGGTGCGCTTCTCAATCTGCGGCGGCGCGAAGCTGCGCGGCAATGTGGAATTGATATAGGTAAACTGGCTAGACATGAAAACGCTCAGCGGATACGGGCCAAAAATTCGATGGTTCGGGGATGGGTCGGATGGCGGATCACCTGCTGGGGGCTGCCATGTTCGGCGACGACCCCCTTGTCGATGAAATAAACGCTGTCGCCCACTTCTTCGGCAAAGCTGATTTCGTGGGTAACGATCAGCATGGTCATGCCCTCCTTGATGAGGTCGCGCATCACCGAAAGCACTTCACCCACCAGTTCAGGATCGAGAGCCGAAGTCGGCTCATCGAAGAGGATGACCGCAGGATTGGCGGCGATGGCGCGGGCAATGGCGACGCGCTGCTGCTGGCCACCGGAAAGTTGGGCCGGATACGACGACGCGCGGTTGGCCAGCCCCACCTTGGCCAGCAGGTCCATGCCGCGTTCGCGGGCTGCCGCCTTGTTCATTCGCTGCACCATGACGAGACCCGAAATGACATTTTCGAGCGCGGTCATGTTGGGGAAGAGGTTGAAGCGCTGAAACACCATGCCGATCTGGGAACGGCGCTTGGCAGTGACACTTGCGCGCGCCTCAACCCAGCGGTCGCCAGAGCGCTCCGCGCCAACCAGGTAATCCTCAACCCAGAGCTGGCCGCCCTGATAAGTTTCGAGGCTGTTCACGCAGCGCAACAAAGTGCTTTTACCCGAACCCGAGGCACCGATGATAAACGCGGCCTCGCCCTTCTTGACTTTCAGGTCGACGCCCTTGAGCACTTCATGCTCGTTGAAGGATTTGCGCAGACCATGGATGCGGACAATGCCGTCTGGAAAATTGCGGTCGGTATATGCGGGAGTGTTCATGATCAGAGGACCTTCCCGATCTGGATGCGGCCGGAGCCCTGGCTGCGCGCCAGGCGTTTTTCAAGCTGGGCTTGCAGCAGCGTCGCTATGGTCACGAGGATGAGATACCAGAGCGAGGCCACAACCAGCATTTCAATGACATAGAAGGTCTGGGCTGCGATCGATTGCGTAGTGCCCATGATTTCTCTGGTGCCAATGACATAGACCAGCGACGTGGTCTTGAGCAGATCAATGGCCAGATTACCGGCAGTAGGCAGAATGACTCGCACCGCCTGCGGCAGCACGATCTGCAGCAGCGCCTGCACCGGGGTCATGCCGATGGAAAGAGCGGCTTCTGTCTGCCCTTTGTCGACCGAGATCAGTCCGCCACGAATGACCTCGCACATAAAGGCGCTGACATTGAGCAACAGCCCTAGCAATGCGGCCGTGGTTGGGGTGATGAGTACATTGGTGTTGATCGAGGTCCAGGGCAGTTCGATCATGGGCAGGAACAGGCCCAGATTGAACCAGAACACGATCTGCACCAGGAGCGGCGTACCGCGGAAAAACCAGATATAGGATGAGGCGATAAGCTTGAGCACAGGGTTGTTGGAGATCAACATCCCCGCCAAAATCGTGCCGAGAATAACCGACCCGAAGAGCGAAACGCCCGTCAGCATCAAGGTGGTACCGACGCCATTGAACAGCGCCGGCGACCACATTTGCGTCCATACGATATCCCACCGGATACGACCGGTTCCGATAAAAACCTGCGCGGCGATGGCCACCACTATGATGGCGATGACCGCGATGACGGTGTTTATGATCATCGGGCCGGACCTGCGATGAATTCGCAGGTCATCCGCCCGGGTTTCAATCTGAGTCATGATCGACAATCCGGTGAGATGTTTAGGCCTAGAGCATCGGCGAGTTGAGCATGATCGGATCAACGGTGGAGGAGCCGACATTCCACTTGTCGAAGATCTCCTGATAGGTGCCGTCATCAACCATGCTCTGCAGCGCGCCCGCGATGGCTGCTTGCAGTTCGGGCGTGTTCTTGGAGAAGGCAATACCTTGCTTGGCCGGAGCAAAGCGCTCGACCGGCGACACTTCAAGCTGGGTCTGCACGCCTTCCGTTGCTGCCGCAAAGGTATAGGTGGACACACCGAACGTTTGCATTGTCGCATCGGCCTGGCCGCTGGCAATCGCCAACAATGGAGCAACCTTATCAGGCGCCTCTGCCATCATGATGGGCTGCTCGCAGGTTTCGGCATTGAGCTTTTCAATAATGGCGGGGAAGAGCGATCCGGTCTGCACCATTACGCGCAGGCCGCATAGGTCGGCCATTTCAGTAATGTTGAGTGGATTGCCCTTCGGCACGATGACGCCCGAGCCCTCAGTAGAATAGGCGATGAAGTTGACGACTTCTTCGCGCGCAACCGTATTGGCCATGGCGCTGATATAGAAATCATAGCGGCCGGACTCGACACCGGGAATGCCGGCAGCAAACTGGATATCGTTCCATTTGACCGTAAGCCCGAGGCGGCTGGCAGCTTCATTGATGATATCGGCATCGACGCCGCTGACCGCGCCGGTCTGTGTGTCGAAAAACACCCAAGGCGCATAGCTGTCGGACGTGCCGACATTGAGCACCCCGCGCGCCTTGACGTCTTCGGGCAGGTAGCTGACCCAATCGGCGCTAGCCTCCATGTGGGACTCAACAACAAATTCCTGAGCGAAAGCGGCGGTGGAGGTCATAAGACCGGCAACCATAGCGAGGCCGACGGTGCGGCCATAAAACTGGTTAGATTTGATCATTTTCAGATCCCTCTGTGTTCCCTACACCTCAAAGGGTAAAAGAGTTTCTGTTTAAATGGCAATAGGGTTTCCCAAAAAAATTTCTTGAGTTAGGCTTTGTCGGAATGGAGGTTCCTATGACGACCGCATCTCGCGCTGCGACTTGGTATGACGACGAAAAACGGGAAGATGCGATGGCCGATGGCCATGCACCGGTATGGCGGCACCTCATTTCGATCATGCTTGAAACCGATCTTTCGAATGCCAGTGTGCTCGATTACGGCTGCAACCAGGGTGGGCTGTTGCGCATGCTGCTCGATGAACGGCCATTTTCACGAGGGTTTGGTATCGACATCGCAGCGACCTCGATCGACAAGGCACGCCAACTAAGTACGGGTCTCAATCTGGATTTTGAGGTTGGCGATAGCCCGTCCGGGCATGTCGAAGCGTTCGATCTGGCGATCAGCCATGAGGTGATCTACCTCATCGACGATCTGGAGGCGCATGCAGAGCAAATGCTGGCAGCGCTCAAACCCGGCGGCGTCTATTACGCAATCACAGGTTGCCACACCGGCAATCCCGATCTCGACGCTTGGCGGGAAATTGTCGAACAGCGCACTATGACACGGATCATTGATCGCTCTATCGAGACCTACGCGTCTACCTTTCTAGCGGCTGGCTTCAAAGTATCCGCGCGCAAATTTGGCTATGAAGGTTTCATTCCGTTCGGCCACGATCGCTGGGCCACCAGTTACGACAATGATCTTGCGTATTACCGGGATATCAAGACCGTCTTCCGACTTGAGCGCTCGAAGTAATATCATCACGCGCTGCTGAGTGCAGCAATGCGCCCCATCCCGGTCGTTCTTAAGGTGTCTGGCAGTTCCCGGAAGCTGCCGTTCAGAGTCAGATCCGTCGCTAAGTTGGTGACCTTAAGCTATGCTTCTCGCTTTCCTAAGAGATAGCGGCTGACCGCACTGCTAGTCAGCGGATGGTAACGTCCTGACGGATTTATCGCGTCTCGGGAAGCATGAATAGCGCAAGTGACTGCGCCGCATTCTGGAGCTCGCGGTTTGGCTATCGCCTTTCGTGTCGACCTGACCGAAATGAACAGCCGCGCGATGCGCTGCTTGCCGCTAGCCATAGTGCCAGACGGACACGAGCCGGCCCTCTCTGTTGTCACGATTACAGCAGCGGAACGGATCGCCGGTCGCTTGCCTGAAAAGCAGCAGGGCATCATGAGCGCCCCTCGCCAAAGAACAGAACAGCGCAGGGGAACGAGGCGACCGATGCAATCGGCGTGTTGTGTTGCTGTCTTTCGGCGCTCGGGCCCGATGCGCCGCTCAGTGCGTGCTAGCGGGAAAAGGCCAGTGGAATGGAAAAATCCCATTGGTTGCGGGGCGTCCCCTGCGGAAAGGCCGGGAAAGGCGCTGCGCGCTGGACCGTGGCCAGTGCCGCCTGATCCAGAACCTCATGACCGGACGAGCGTGCTACCGCCACCCTGATCAGGTTGCCAGAGGCATCTACGGTGAAATTGACATGGACTTCGCCACGCGCGCCATTGGCGCCTTTGGGATACCGCAGCGACCGTGAAACCTTGCGCTCGACCTGTCCCGGGTAGCGGGCGATATCGGCATTGCCACCCGTGCCGGCTCCCCCCTGCCCTCCAGAGGATTGCGCTGCGGCACTGTCCTGGTTGCTGTTGCCTTCATTGCCAGCCTGCTGAGAGGCGGCGCGCGGTGTCTGCCGGACGGGCGGCGGTGGGGATACGGCGGCCCTGATGGCCTCAAGATCGGGCGGGCGCGGCGTGGGCATGACCGGCGCGACAGCACCCGGCGTTTGAGGCGCATCGACAGATGGCAAGGCTGGGGCCAGACTGGCCACCTCGACACTCTCTGCATCGAGCGCCCCCAGGATCAGTGTTTCGGCACTCGCTTCAGCAGGAGCGGAGAGCGGCTCAATCGGCTCGGAAACGACTGTTTCGGCGATGTCCGTTGCCGCGACCGGCTCAGCCGCCTCCTCGAGAGGAAGGGGTTCGGATTGAACCGGCTCAAGCACGGGCGCATCGTCGAGCGCGGCAATGTTGACCTCACTGCCGCTCAGCACCAGGTCTTGGCTGGCGTCACTTTCGATCACCTCGGACAGGTTGGTCGTGACCAGACTGTTGCTGATGATATCGACCACGACGCTGCCTTCGGATGGTGCATCATTCTGTGCCGGCAGGCTCATCCATATGAGGCCGACAATGATCAGTCCGCCATGCAGCAGCGCCGAACCGATAAACTCTTTCTGCATCAGGGGCGCGCCTCTGGCTCCGTCACCAGCCCGATCCGGCTGTATCCAGCACTGGACAGGAGGCCCATGACCTTCATCACCATGCCGTAAGCGGTTGCGGTGTCGCCACGGATCAACAGGCGTTCGTCGGCATCATCATTGACCTTCTGGGCAACCAGCGCCAGCAGGCCATCCTCCGTCACCGGCTCGCGATCCACCGAAATCGCGCCATCGGCGGAAACGGTAATGGAGACGGGCGGCTTGTCGAGCGGGATCGGGTCGGCCGAGGTTTTGGGCAGGTCGATGGCCACCCCGACCGCCATGAGCGGGGAGGCCACCATGAAGACGATCAGCAGCACCAGCATGACATCGACCAATGGCGTGACATTGATCTCGCCGATTGGCGCGCGGCGCGCCCGCCCCCGGCCCTTCCTGGCCTTGCCCATAGACATACCCATCAGGCGGTCTTCCGGGCATCGAGCTGGCGGGAGAGCATGGCGGCGAGCCGGTCCGAGAACCCTTCCATCCGCGCGATGAGATTGCCGGCATCGGCGCTCAGCTTGTTATAGGCGATGACGGCCGGGATCGCGGCCAGCAGGCCCAGTGCCGTGGCCAGAAGTGCCTCGGCAATACCGGGCGCCACCACGGCAAGGCTGGTATTTTCCGCCGCCGCGATGGCGGTAAAGGCATTCATGATGCCCCATACGGTGCCGAACAGACCAATGAAGGGGCCGGCACTGCCGATCGTGGCCAGAAAACCGAGCTGCTTTTCCAGCGCCTGGCTTTCTTCGCTGACTGCCAGATCGAGCACCAGTTCGAGACGGCTTTGCAGGCCGGGCGCGTTAGCGGCCTGTTGGGCATGGCTTTTTTCCCATTCGTCCATAGCCGCGACGAAGACCGCCGACAGCCCGCCATTTTGCGCCCGGGCAAGGGCCCGCAGATCTTCAAAGCTGGCGCCCGAGGCAAAAGCCTGTTCAAAACTGCGCATCTGTTGCTGTGAACGGGAATAGGCGAGTGTCCGATTGGCGATCACGGCCCAGCACCAGATCGAGGCAAAAAGCAGCCCCAGCATTACCGACTTCACCACCCAGTCGGCCTGCATGAACAGGCCGAACAAGGAAAAATCATGCAGTTCGGCCATTGTCAGACTCCGAAGGTGACGGCGGGCAAAGCCCGGGTTTCCAGCCCGTCGAGACACGCATCGGCAGCCAGATCAGGGCCTTCACAGGCCTTGACGTCATTGATCAGGATACGTCCCAGCGCATCGCAATCGAGCGCTGGAACCTGAAATTGCAGCACCTTGGTCTTGCCCTGCGGCAGCAGCTTGAATTCAAGGGTGACCACGCGTTCGATAGCGCCATCGGTGCGGAACAGGGCCAATTCAAGCGCCGTCCGGTCGACCTGCGCCTCAAGGCGATTGGTGGCGACGAAGGTGATCTTGCAGCCTGCGTCCGCCGCCTCCACGGCGTTGAGTTCGATAAGCAGCGCAGCTGGAGCACTGTCCTGCTGCGCAAAGGCGGTGACGGGTGCCAATGCCATCACCAGCACTGTGGCAATCCTGGCCAGGCGCATCAGGCGCTCCTTTCCAGCTTGAGCGGCAGGCCTTCGGCAAGGCGACGCCAGTTCTGGGGCTCCGCCTGCCCACGCCCGCGCTGCCCGAACATCTGCAGAATGACCTCGCCCGCCGCGTCGAACAACTCGATGGTGGTGAGGACGCCATCCTGTGTCGGCTTGCGCACGACCCATGCTTCACTGATCTGATCCAGACGCAGATGCATGTGAAACGTGGGATCCATCACGTTGAGCCATGGCCCCATCATCTTGATGGTTTTCACAGGTCCCCCATGGATCTGGGTACAACCCGGATTGGCCACGAAGACCATGAGCGGCACGGCTTCGGAGGCTGCGCGATTGAACAGCGCTTCCACCGCCGCGTGATCGAGTTCCCAGGCCAGCTCCTGCCCCAGGGCGCGCACGGCCTGCAGTCGCGACAGACGCAGTTCGCGCAAGAGGCCGAAGACCTGATGGGTATCGGTCATGGACTGCCAGCGCTGCCGCAATTGCGCTTCATCGACGCTCTCGGCAAACGCGGCCTGCGGCGCGGCGGGTTCAATAGAAATGGTGTCGGCCGCTTCGGTTAGCTTGAGCGCGCTAACCATATCGGCCCAGACGGTCAGATCAGTACGCGGTCGCGCATGCACCTTATGCAGCGCGTTGCCCTGTGCATCGAAAAACTGCAGGGATCTGTGGACATTGCCCTTGTCGTCATGCCGCTCGACGGCGAAACCATGCCGCCAGTGCCGCGGGAAAATGCGCAGGTCGATCTGTTCACCGATGACCATGGCCGCATGCGGCGAGATTTCGATCCGCTCTACAGGCCCGATCTTCTCGCTGACGCAACTTTCATTGCGGGTCAGGACCATGATCTCGCCGGCCCCGGCGAGCTTGTTCAGCAACAAACCCACATCGGGCTTTATCGCCACGACGCCGGTACCGACGTTGGCGGCCACGAGTTCTGCTTCCGAAAAGCCATGGATGCGCGCCAGATCACGCGCGCGCATGGAGGGATTGGCCAGACGAATGTCGCGGATTTCCGAGGCGGTTTTACTGCTCATGAGGTCATATCTTATTTTGTTAGAATGAGTTTGTTTTGCTTGGTAATGCGAAGCATATACTCTGAACCCGCATGCAGGATCGTCAATGAACGATCATTATCAAATATGTCTTCGCTTTTTACTATTTTTCGTATTGAACTTGATTTCACGCTTCTCTCTAGATGGTCCACGTCATCATCGGACTCGGCCATGGCGATCTGACTTTCAAAACGTCTTTTCCAGGGTGGCGAAGGATGGTGCACCCTGACTCTCGGGGGCGGCTGGTACGCGTTCTTTACGCCTATCACAATAGATGATTTTTAGAATCATGTTATTTTGATACCTTCAAGAGCGAGGCCGATCGGTCTTCTTCCGCAGAAAACAGGCGACTTCAGAACCTTTCAGCGACCAACCTGAAGTGCTCGCTTGACTCCCTCATAGCGCAACGCTTAATAGGTGACAACTTCGGTCATAATAATGAGCCGGGAGAGTGGCGCTTTGTCGCGCCGCGAATTTGCCAGCGAGCCTTCCCCGAACGCCTCGGGTTGCCAGCCAGCTATTTCAAATAAAGCGAAATATAGTTTGGGACTCGCATGTATAATCATGTTTGGGGCGCGCGATCTGATGCGCGCGACTTTGGCGCTTGCCGGGGGCTGCTCATCACAGCCGGACTGCTCGCGGGAACGATGTTGGTGTCCATGCCGGCAGCGGCGCAGACGACACTCACCGAGACGCAGGTAACGCAGCTCAAGCGACTGACTGTCACCGCGACGCGCAGCACGACCCAGGTGCTGGATGTGCCGGCGTCGGTTTCGGTCGTCAGCGCTGACGATCTTGAGAAGCGCGTCGTCCGCGACATTCAGGATCTGGTGCGCTACCAGCCAGGCGTCACGGTGAGCCGCCAGACTGCGATTACCAATCCGTTCGGCCAGCTGACCCAGTTCAACATTCGTGGCATGGGCGGCAATCGCATCCAGATGACTGTGGATGGCTCCCGTATTCAGGAAAGCATTACCGACGGCAGCCGCGACTTCGTCGATCCGTTCAACCTGAAGGCGGTCGAAATCGTACGGGGTCCCAATTCGGTGCTTTGGGGTGCCGATGCGCTGGGCGGCACCGTCGCCTTCCGCACCAAGGATCCGTCCGACCTGCTCGACGGTCAGGACAAGCCATGGGCAGTTGAAATCAAGACCAGCTTCGACAGCTTCGATACCAGCTGGCGCAAGCAGATCACTGCGGCCTATGATTTTGGTGACGTGCAGGTTCTGGGCAGCTTCGGCAACCTGACCAGCACCGAGCCCAAGGCCATCAAGGCCGACCCCGAGGGTGGCATCTGGGGCTGCCCGGTTCGGCCGCTGAGCTTCCGCTGCGACCGGCTCTTTCCGGCCGATACCTCGGCCTATAATGGCTTGGCCAAAGTGGTCTGGACGCCCAATGCCGATCACGAAATCAAGCTGACTGGCGAGTTCTTTGCGCGCGAGACCAATGTCGATCAGGTGTGGGATTCAAGCGCAGGCGCCGCGCCTCCTTTCGAATACTACACTTCCGACGCCTATCCCCGCGCGCTCGATATGCTCCGCTCGCGCCTGGCAGTCTCGCATGAATGGCAGGTCGGGGCTGACTGGTTGGATTCGGTGAGGTGGAACGTCTCCTACGCACCACAATCGCGCGACATGAAAAGCACTTCCTATCGCACCTATGCAAACCGCCAGCAGATCGTCGAACAAATCCGCAATTACAGCGAGAGCTTCCTTGAAGCAGACCTGCAATTGCAGTCGTCATTCGATGTCGGCGAAACGGTCCACACACTGACCTATGGCTTTGATGGCGACATCATGTGGGGCGATTATGAAGGCAGCAATTCGACCTGGCGCTCCGATACGGGCGTGACCACCGTCACGCAGAATCAGGGTTTCAGCTTTCCCCGTACGACTACGGCCCGCGCCGACTTCTTCATCCAGGACGAGATCAAGCTTCTCGACGATCGCCTGACCGTCACGCCCGGCATTCGTATTGCCACTTATCGTATGGAGCCTGAAGGCGCCTATACCGGCCTGCCCGGCTATACGCCGCAGCCGGTCAGCAACACGAGCCTGCTCAAGAAGCTGTCCGTGTCCTATGAACTGGACAACAATCTCTCGGTATTCGCCGCCTATGGCGAAGGCTTCAAGATGCCCAATGCCCAGCAGCTGTTCCAGTCGGGCAAGGGTATTGGCGCGACCGGAATGGTCGAAATCATCCCCAATCCCAACCTGCAGCCGGAATCGGTGCAGAATTTCGAGGTGGGCCTGCGCGGCGAGTACGATCAGGGCTGGTTCAGCGTTGGTGGCTTCTACGCCAAATATGACAACTTCATCCGCAGCCTGCAGGAAGTTCCGGGGAAGGCCGAAACCTATTGGTCCGACAATGTGGAAACGGTGAACCTGTGGGGCATCGAAGTGGCCGGCGAATACGAAGTGTACGAAAACCTCTTCGCCTCGGCCAATGTCAGCTGGCAGACCGGACGCCAAAAGCTCGCTGCCAATGCTCCTGAAAACGCTTTCGATGGCGCTGTTCCGCTGACCGCTGTGCTCGGCGTTCGCTACGAACTGCCCGAGCATGGCCTTGATTTTGAAGTCCTGGGCACATTCGCCGCCGGACCGAACGAACGCGCCCAGGCCACGACCTTCAAACCCGAAGGCTACGCCATTTTCGACGCTTTCGGCCGCTGGAAGCCTTCGGAAAATGTCGAGATCAGCTTCGGCGTGCAGAACATTTTCGACACCGCCTACTTCCCGAACACCCTGACCGGATACGACACCGTTCAGGCTGACGACAGGATCAAGGCGCAGAACCCGCTGGAGCTCCAGCGTGGTCCGGGCCGCACCTTCAAGATCGGCACCACCGTCCGCTTCTGATCCAAACACGGGCCGGAGGGCACAATTCCTCCGGCCGTCTCCTCTCCAAAATGAGCATGACCATGCTGAACGTTCTTTCACAATTCTGGAGGCTGATGGCGCTCTGCCTCAAGGGGGACCGCTACAGGCTTGGCCTGGTGATGTTTGGCGGCGTGGTGGGCCTCGAACTGCTCAGCGTGGCCGTCAGCCTGCGTATCATTCAATGGACGGGTGATTTCTACGGCGCGCTTGAGCGCATGGAGGTCAACGAGGCCATATGGCAAGTCGGAATCTTCGGCATCATCGTTGCGCTCAACACAGTGCGACACCTGGTCAGCATGTTCATGCGCAAGCGGCTCGAAATGCGCTGGCGCAAGAGTCTCACCGCCAATGCGCTCGACATCTGGTTGAGCAACAAGGCGTTCTGGCATCTGGCGGTCAACGGCCGCGACCGCATCGACAATCCCGACCAGAGAATCGCCGAAGATTGCACCATCTTTCTGCAAAAACTGATGGGCGAGGCGCTGGACCTGATTTCCCGTGTGGTCGGGCTCTTTTCCTATATCGCCGTGCTCTGGGGGCTGGCGCAATTCCCGCTATCGCTTGCCTTTATCGGCCTGCCGATCGAAATCCCCCATTACATGATCTGGGCCGCATTCTTCTATGTGGCGCTATCGAGCATGCTCACCCATGTGCTGGGCAAGCCGCTCAAGCCATTGCTGTTGCAGCAGCAGCGCCGTGAAGCCGATTTCCGCTTCAGCCTCGCCCGCCTGCGGTCCAATACGGACGCGGTGGCGCTGGGCCAGGGAGAACAGGCCGAGCGCCGTGTTCTCGACAAGCGCTTCGACGGCGTGGTGCAGAACTGGCGCAAGCTGGTGAACCGCGAACTCATCCTGTCCAGCTTCACCTTCCCTTTCAATCATTCCGTCCTGCGCATTCCGCTCTTCGTCGCTCTGCCCGGTTATCTGGTAGGACATGTGGCCTTTGGCGGATTGATGCAATTGGCGACCGCCTTTTCGAGCGTGGTTACAACGCTCTCCTGGTTCATCTTTTCCTATCGCGATCTTGCCGACCTCGTGGCCGCCTCCTCACGCCTCGACAGCTTTCTCGAAGCTGCCAGGCGCGCCGGAGAGACCCATGGCGGCATAGTGTTGGATCAAGGTGCCGACACCGCGATTATCCGTGATGTCAGCGTGGCCACACCCGACGGCCGCAAGTTGCTCGAAGTGCCCCCAACCAGCCTCAAGCAGGGCGACGTCGTCTGGCTGCGCGGGGCTTCGGGCCTCGGCAAGACGACCCTGTTCAAGGCACTGGCCGGTCTGTGGCCCCATGCCCATGGCCGGTTCGAGACCAACGGCGATCATCTGTTCATGCCGCAAAAGCCATATTTCCCAGATGACAGCATCTATTCCGCACTGACCTATCCGCGCGACCCTGCGGATTTCGACCGCGCCATGCTCGATGATGTGCTAGTGCGCGTCGGCCTCGGCGCCCGCATCGATCCCAACGGTGCAGGCATGGACACAAAAGGTCTTTCCGGCGGCGAGGAACAGCGTCTTGCGCTGGCGCGGATTCTGGCGCTGCGGCCCGATTGCGTATGGCTGGACGAACCGTCCTCCGCACTCGACGCAGCTGCCGAAGACGCGCTTTTCACCACCATACGGTCCGAACTGCCTCAGACTACGATTGTCATCGTCTCCCATCACCGTCCGCTGGGACTGGGGGACATGACCATTCTCGATCTCACCGCCTACAAGGCGCCCGGCGCGCCCGAGCGTGAGCCTTCCGGCAATCTTGCCTTCGCCTAAGCCCCAAGGAATACTGACTTGACGACTTCTGCCTTTCAACGCGCCCGTCTCTCCGCATCGGCACAGGAGGTGTTTGCCACCCTGCCCGCCATGGGGCGCATCATGATCAATACGCGCTGGAACGGCGCCACCCACGAGCGCATGGGTGCGGTCGAGAACGTCACGTTCGAGAATGGCTGGGCCATCTGCACCGGTGCCGAACATGCATCGCGGATCGAGCTGGCGCGCATTGCCTCGATAATTGTCGATCGCACCAGCATTATGGGCGGCGAGGCCTATCCGCGCCTCGATTTCCATCTCGATGACGATAGCGTGCTGTGCAGCGTCATCAGCTTTGCCGGCCTTGCCCCCTTCGACGCCGCCCTGGCCGCACTGGATCCGGGTGAAGAACTGAGCATTGAAGACAAGCCTGCGCGCGGACCGGCCAGTGAAGAGCAGCCAAACGATCCCGGCCTTGTCGCCTTCGAACGGGCATTGGCTGGCGGCGACACCGTGACAATCGGCATCGAGCGGCCCGGCTTCATCCAGTCATGGGAAGGTGTCGTGGAAAAGGTCAGCCCGTCTCGCGGCTTCATCAATGTCATGCGTCCAGACTTCCATCTGCATCTGCGCATGGGCGCCGTCCATGGCTGGCGCAGCGCTGAACAGGATGGCAAGCTTGTTCTGTTCGCCACGGATGCGGACGGCACCGACACCGGGCTCACCGTGCGGGGCAATAGCGAGACTTTGGCCGAGAAGGCGCTGGAGCAGGCATATTGAGCACCACAATCACGCATCAGCCCGGGACCTGGTTCGACCCGGCCGCCTCTGCCCCTGTTTCGCACGCCGAAATTATCGCCAGAATGGTGGCCAAGCAGGTTGTGCTTCTGGGCGAAACCCATGATCGCTTCGACATCCACCGCTGGCAATTGCACGTGGCTGCCGGACTTCTCGCCACAGGTCGCAGCCTGATGATGGGCTTCGAAATGTTTCCGCGTCGGGTGCAGAAGGCCCTCGATGCATTTGTCGCGGGCGAGACGGAAGCGGAGCAGTTCCTTGCAGACAGTCAATGGGCCGACGTCTGGGGGTTCGACCCTGCACTCTATCTGCCGCTGTTTCAATTTTGCCGGCAATTCAAAATACCGATGCTGGCGCTTAATTGTCATCGCCCCCTCGTGACACGGGTGGGCAAAGAAGGCTGGGATGCTGTTCCAGAGGACGAGCGCGACGGGCTCACCCCCGCCCGCACCGCATCGCCGGACGCACGCCGCTATCTATTTGAGCTGACCGGCGGCAAACGCGAGGGCCGCGAGGCCCAATCGGCCGACGATCCGGCTTTCGACCGCTTCATCCGGGCTCAGGGCACCTGGGACCGGGCTTTTGCGGTGAACATCGCCAAAGCTCTCGACCGGCAACCCGACGCATTGGTCATCGGCATCATCGGACGGGGCCATATGGATTACGGTCATGGCACCCCGTTTCAGCTCGCCGATCTCGGCATTGGCCGCGTCGGCATCCTGGTGCCAAGCGATGGCGATTTCACGCCCAGCCCCCATGGCACGATCGGCGACGCGATCTTCCGGCTCGACACGCGCGAGATCGGCATGCGTGCGCCACGACAGCCCACTGAACCGGAAAATTCCCGAGCATGAAATCTCTTGTTTCCAGCCTTGCCTTCGTCCTGCTGGCCGCGCCCGCATTCGCCCAGGACGCCTACTCCACGACGCCATCACAGACCAGCGAAGTCTATGGCGACTGGACAGTGGCCTGCGGCGTCAGCGACGGGCAGCGCCAATGCGCGATGACGCAGACGCTTGTCGAAACCGGGACATCGCAACATGTGATGACCATTGAGCTGGCACGGGGCGAAACCGGTCAGCTCGAGGGCATGCTGGTCGGCCCATTCGGCATGGATTTTTCAGCGGGTGTCACGCTCAGCGTCGACTCCGAGGCGATCGGACCGGCCTTGCCGTTTCTCACCTGCCTGCCGACAGGGTGCCTCATTCCGCTTTCCCTGAGCGATGCACAGCGTCAACGTCTTGCCGCAGGCACGGCGCTGACCATCACCGGACACAGTGCAGATGGCATCACCGCCATCCCAATCTCGCTCTCCCTAACCGGCTTCACCGCCGCCGCACAACGGGTGGATCAACAGGGAAGCTGATTAAATACAAGTGTCGGAGTTGAATGTCTTTGCGGCCAAATTTCTCGTGCGGCTGCTCCCGCTAAAGTGCAGTCCAACCACCAGATTATAAGCACCCGTCGACTGGCCGGCTGACACGAGACTATCCGCATTTCAATTCCAACTCGCCGAAAACTGCCCGACCGCTACCGGCCCCAAGCCGGTCGTCTATGGTCAGAGCTTGGCGTTCAAGCCGCCTCCCCTCCTCTGTTCAGTATCTTCGTCGCTAATGCCGTCTTAGCCTGCAGCAGGAGGCGCCCATAGTGCTTCGTGACAATGTCGGGCGTGTCGTGGATGGCTTAGCTCGCTTGCTCACCTTGCCCGCCCTACCAGCCGTTGGCCTGTCATCTCCCGATCAAAGAAGCCTGTAATGACGCCGAAAAGTGAGTTGGGGCGAACTGTTGGGTACTAAGCTACCAAATTGAGGCAAACCAGGTTGTTAGTCAGTTGATTTAACGAACGTTTTTTCGTGCCCTAAGGCAAAATAGAGCGACGGCGATATGACGCCCACATAGGTTTAGACTATCCCACCTAGAGTATGCCTCAATGACCAGTATCAGTGTGGCGCACCTTCTATGACGAACAGAAGGCCCCGGAATTCGGGGCCTTTAGCTTTCGAGCCACAGAGATGAGTCGGCGGCGTCTGTAGCCAGACATCTGCATTCGAACACTGGAATAGTCTTGCATGCTTTCGACATGACCGACGCTCGCTACTCTTGCATAATTTCATTTCCGGTCTTGAGAACCACACCACCCCGAGCCTGGGTGATCAGATAAGCAGGTTCTTGCGGGCTAGCATTTCGCGTAACCTGAGTACCCCGAATGGTCCGCGTGGTCCTTTCAGTAAAAACCTGCTCAATCCGGCCATGGGCCCAGTGCGCGCCCCAGCGCCATTTGACATTCGTACCAATTTGTAGATGCGCCATGCATTCATCCTCGCTCTTCAAAAGCCGACAAACCGCTCAGTTGGCTGCAATCGGTGTCGGTTCAGGAGGTCGCCTTAGGGAAAACATGCCTATGTCTCTGCGTCGCATTTTACTCATGCAGGTTCCTTTTGGACGTTCTCAAAGCTGCCGTATTGGACGCTAGCTGGTCATCCCGACGCTCAACGACTGACCGTTTGCAGTGCAATAAATCCCAAAGGATGCGGGACGTGCTGCAGATCGGTCACGGCTCATGGCGCCGATCATCTTGAGCGGCTGCTTGCTGCGGCTTGCGTCTCTGCGGCTGATATTGGGAAGTTCGCAGCGCACACAGGGCTCTGGCGCCATTAGCGAGACGCCTGAAAAGGCAATTTCGCTCACCAGCTCCTCATCGAAGGCCTGATGACTCCCTGACAGAATAACGTTGGGACGAAAGCGCTCCGCTTCAACGGGTTCATGGCCTTGCTCGGCGAGACGTGTGTTGAGGGCGGCAATCGACACAAGAGAAATGGCGTGGATCGGATTGAGCCCGCCCCACCGATGCGCCTCGTTTCCAAGCCGAATAAGGCGGCACGGCGTTCCAAGTTGATCGCTCAGCCAATTGGCAATCTCCGCACCCTGATCCATGCCAACAAGCCTGAACCCATCCTGGGTGATGATAGTGTGTCCCTCCGGCACGTCCTCGGCCCTCGGTGCGATGTCGCCGTTAGGCCCGCTCAAGACCAGCTCACCATAGTCAAGCCGGGCCGAAAGCAGAGTCATGCGGGGAATATCGCCTTGCCAGAGAAGGCTGCCATCTGGCCGAACGACGATCCATTCCCGATCGCCATGGAGCGATCCGCTTGTCGTAATTTGCCCACTGGAAACGCGCATCCCACCAAGCGATCTGACGGGATAGATCAAAAGGCCTTCAATGCGAAATGCAGGCATATCAACTCTCGCTACTGGAAGGCTAAAGGATCGCGGTCAAATTGCCATGGCCACAGCTTCGGCCGCCTCCGAGCAGGCAACAAGACCTTGGGCGAACGGGTAACGCTCCATCATGACGGGAATGGAAATGCAAAAGATGTCGGCCTGTGGCCGGCCCTTAAGGCGCAGCCTGAAATGATCGTCCTCGCTTTGGTCTTGGGCACGCTTAAGCACATCGTCCGTGGCGAGTGCCCGATCGAGCGTCTCAAACCCCAGCTCCGAGATCGTTGCTGGACTTTGCCCGCGCGCATCGATCAACGTACCAAAGGTCTGAACCTGCCCATCGGTTTCAAGCGTGAAGCTGCCAGCGCCATAGCGGATCGTTCCTTTATCGCCCAAAGCGACGATCTCGAGACAGCCAGCACGATGGAGCGCCAGAAGCCGGGCCAGAGAGACATGCGGCACACAGCCATAAGCGTCGGCGAAGACCGGTGCGAGATGCCGGTGAAAGCGTTCGAGATCGCGGTCATACAGATACGGTACGATATTGGCAAAGACCTCGTGCGCACGCATCATTGTGTAGCGCCACATGACGACGTGGCGGTCGCGATAATCCGCACGGGACTGGGCAAGATTCTCTGCAATTGCCGAGAATCCCTGTCGCGACTTGCGCATCAGGAGATAAGCCTTTGAAAACGCTTCCGGGGTGAAGCGCGGTAGCGCCAGAGCTTTGATGAAGTCAGGGTCATCTGCGGCCATCTGTTGCTTGAACAGCGCGAAAGATCGGGCCAAGAGGCCCGCCCTGCCTTGGTCGCGCAACTTCTCCAACCTTGCCGGCGTAAAGATCATCAGCGGCTCTTCGGGGATCGGGTAGAAGAAATCGGCGTCGGGCACCGTCCCCTTCCGGGACGCCATGACCAAGCGCGGCTTTGTTGCTGAGTGCAATTCGAACGACAGGTCCTGATTCTCGCCGACAAAGCTGCCATATCGTGCTGCAAGCGCGACGACGGCATCGATGGCACTGAGCGAAGACCCAAGGACGAGCGCTGCTTCATCCTCGGCCAGTTCGAGATTGCTGACAGGATACGGGGAACGGTAAAGCCCCGATGAAGCCGAGGACTTCACCGTTCCGGTCAAATGGCCCGTGGCCATGACGACGGCGTCGAAGCTGCGCCTGCTTTTGCCGTCCTTGTTCGCGATGGCCAATGTGAACCCCTTGCCGTCGGGCGTTACATCCAGCACCCGGGTTTCCGCTTCGATTGCGACCTGGTGCCACGGTGCGGAGGTCCTGATCATCTGCTCGAGCTGATCTCTGAAATAAGCGCCGAGTAGCACCCGCGGATAATAGTCCCGCTCTCTCACCGCATCCCGGTTGATACCGAATGTGTTGAGCAAGGTCTTGTCTGCCGAGCGAACCCAGTCGGCAAGCGAGGTCAGCACCGGCGGTATTTCAACCGAGGTGATGTTCGCCATCATATCCGGCGTATTGTGCTCTTCCGAATAAGGAATGCCGCAGCCGACGACCTTGCCAGCTTCAAATATTGTGACGTGCAGCGCGTCCGCCTTCTGGAGCAGATTCTTGAGCGTATAAACTGCGGTTGGTCCACCACCGACAAGCGCCACCCGCTTCTTTTGCGCCATATGCCTACGCCCTCGCAGAAATGCTGTGCGCAGCGATCAAAAAAAACCGCACGAGCGCTGCATCAAGATGAAGCAAACGACTTTGCGACATACTCGTTCCAGCGCCGACAGAGATGACCTTCCAAAGCCTGTAGTTTGCGAGCTGTTCTCGCTCGACTTGCCGGAAATGCACCCCATTCCGATCGTTCTTCTTTATGCTGCAACTATCCAGAACCAGACCGTATTGCGGAGTGCCGAATGCGGATCCCCGCCGCCAAGCCTAATATTCCTGCCGGCGCAAAGAATAGTCGATAACCAGTTGCCGCATCTGCTCGGATTATCAGCCCAGAGTGCGTATTCCGTCGAAGTCTCTGGACAAATCTGCAACTGTGTCCAGAACTGCCTGAAGGAATATTTCTGCTTCAGCGCTCATTTCACCACCTTTTTCCAGCAGCAATCCGAACTGGTTGCGGATGGATGGGCGGAACGGCCGGACGACCAGGTTTGGATCGGGATAGCCTTGCGCCACAATCGCATCGAGCACTGTTACACCCAAACCGGCCGAGGTGAATGCACAGGCTCCTGTAAGGGCGCCAGTCTCGACGAGGCCCACAAGATCAACGCCAACTTTGCGGAAGCTGTCGACGATTTCGAATCGCTCTTCATGGCGGCGAGAGAGCAAAATGACGGCCTCATCGCGCAGGTCAGCCGGATCGAGGCTTTCACGCGCCGCCAACTCGTGTCCGGCGGGTAGCACGCACACATATTCGCTGGTGATCAACGGCTTTACATCGAGACCACGGTGGGTTGCCGGCAGGCGGGCAATAGTGAGGTCCCATTCGCCGGATGCCGCATAGTCGATAGCGTCGCGGGTGGGCAGAAATTCCAGGGTCACGCCGACGCCAGGATGATCTTTTCGCATGCGAGCCAGAGCCTGTGGAACGATGCTGACCACAAAGCTCTGCGGCAGGACCACATTGAGCCAAGCACTCGAATTGGTGTGCAAACGATTCGCGGTGCTCGACAATTGCTCGATTGAATTGAAGGTGCGATCAACCTCGGCGAAAAACTTCTCCGCGTCCTGAGTAGGCACCAATCGCTTGTGAATGCGCTGAAACAGCGACACGCCAAGTTCATTTTCCAAGCCGATAATCAGATTGCTGACAGTGGGCTGAGACAGGCCAAGAGCATGTGCCGCCGCGGTGATCGAGCCATTACGCACAACTTCGCGAAATGCTTGCAACTGCCTGATTTTAATCCGCATGACAGATTACCTCTTCGCGCTTTGCCTCGCCCGACGATGACGGGTGCGATGGCCATTTTTGCACAGCTCGCCGCTTAGGAGAACATGACATAGTGCGCGGTCATTTCCGGCTCACTTAAAGGCATAGGCAGTTATCAAATGATGTCATTTGGGAAATAAATGATTGATCTAAAAGGGTTTTTAGATTTCACCCTTCAGTTAGGAAGGGAGAATTCCGATATGAATAAACTTGTTGCAGCCTCTTTGACCGCACTCGCGCTTGCCATGAGCGCCGCACCGGCCATGGCTGAAAAGATTACCTGGTCCTATTCCGCAGACCTCGCTTCGCTTGATCCCCATGCCTATGACAACACCTTCAATCTTGGTGTGCTTGGCAATGTCTATGAAGGTCTGATCGAACGCGGCCCGAACATGGAAATCATTCCCGCGCTGGCAACGAGCTGGGAAGTGGTCGAGCCGACCCGCTGGCGTTTCCATCTGCGCGAAGGCGTAACCTTCCACGAAGGCCAGCCTTTCACCGCCGACGACGTGGTGTTTACCGTCGAACGCTCGCTGTCTGACGGTTCGGTCATCAAGGGCTCGAAGATGTCGAGCGTAATCGGCGCCGAGAAGGTCGACGATTACACCGTCGACATCCTGCTGAATGCACCCAGCCCGATCCTCATCAACAACTGGGGCAATTGGTACATCCTGTCCAAGACCTGGGCGGAAGAGAACGGCATTTCGGCTTCGCCCACGACCGAGGACATGCAGAAGGCCTATTCGGCTACCCACGCCAACGGCACGGGTCCCTATAAGGTCGTTTCGCGCCAGCCCGACGCCAAGACCAGCTTCGTGCGCAACGATGACTGGTGGGGCGAGTTCGAAGGCAACGTGACCGAGATCGACTTCCGTCCGATCGGTTCGGCGGCCACCCGCACCGCAGCACTGCTTTCCGGCGAGATCGACCTGGCCATCGGCCTGCCGATCCAGGATCAGGATCGCGTCGAAAGCGCCCCGGGTGTGCAACTGCTGTCCGGCCCGGAGCTACGCGTAGTCTTCCTCGGCTTCGACGTCGATGCCGATGCACTGCCAGAGAGCAATCTGGACACCAACCCGCTGGCCGACCGTAATGTGCGCGAAGCCGTTTATCGCGCCATCAATACCGATGCGATTCAGCGCGTGATCATGCGCGGCAAAGCCATTCCGACTGCTGCCATGGTCCCCGCTGAATTCCATGGTTTCCCCAAGGATATGGAGCGCTATCCGTTCGACCTGGACCGTGCCAAGGAACTCATGGCCGAAGCAGGTTATGCCGATGGCTTCTCCACCGTCATGGAATGCCCGAACAATCGCTATGTGAACGACGAGGCCATCTGTACCTCCATCGTCTCCATGCTGCAGAAGATCGGCATCACCGCCGAGCTCGACACCATGCCGATGGCGCAGTACTCGCCGCGCCTGCAGGATAGCTCGACCCGGCGCGGAATCTACTTCCTGGGCCTGTCCCCCGGCAATATCGACGCCAATGGCCTGATGCAGGAACTGGTCCATACCCGCGAAGGCAACTGGGGCACGTTCAACGCCGGTCGTGTTGCCAATGATGAGCTTGATGCGATCATCGAAGCAGCCGTCAGCGAAAGCGACCTCGCCAAGCGTGACGAGTTGCTGGCGCAGTCGCAAAAGATCGTCAATGACGAGGTCTATTTCGTGCCCTTGCACCAGCAGACTCTGTCCTGGGGCATCAAGGACAATATCGAGCTGATCCAGCGTCCCGATGACGTGTTCGTCTGGAAATACGCCACGGTCAAAAACTGAGCCAACACCCAGACGTCCCGCCGCTTCGGCGGCGGGGCGCGCCACTCAACGGGGAAGCGCCATGCTCCGCTATTTGCTGCGCCGCGTGCTGCAGGCCATTTTCGTCATGCTGAGCGTGGGGCTCATCTCTTTCAGCATGTTCACCTTTGTTGGTGATCCAATTCTGCACATGATCGGCACGGAAGGCACTGCCGCCGACCGTGAAGCATTGCGCAATGCGCTTGGCCTCAACGATCCGCTGATCGTCCAATACGTTTCCTTCATCGGCAAGATGCTGACCGGCGATTTCGGCGTGTCCTATCGTCTCTCCATGCCGGTCGCCGACCTGATCGTCGAGCGGCTTCCTGCCACGCTTGAACTGGCGCTGTGCGCCATCGTCATGGCCATCGTCGTCGGCATTCCGCTTGGCATCTTCACGGCGATCCGCCGCAAGAGCTGGATTTCCCAAGGCATCCTCATGGGGTCGCTGGTGGGCGTATCCCTGCCGACCTTCGTCATCGGCATGTTCCTTATTCTGATATTTGCAGTCAATCTGGGGTGGCTGCCCGCCTTCGGTCGCGGCGAAACCGTCATGGTTGGTGGCTGGTCCACAGGCTTTCTGACCACGAGCGGCCTGCGCTCGCTGATCCTGCCCTCGATCATGCTGGCCTTCTTTCAGACCACCCTGATCATCCGTCTGGTCCGCGCCGAAATGCTCGAAGTGCTGGAGCAGGAATATATCCGCTTCGCCCGCGCCCGCGGTCTTTCCGATCGCGTCATCTGGTTCGGCGAGGCGCTCAAGAACACCCTTGTCCCGGTCATGACCATTATCGGTCTGCAGATGGGCTCGGTTATCGCCTTTTCCATCATCACCGAGACGGTGTTCCAATGGCCGGGCCTGGGCCTGCTCTTCATCCAGGCCGTCGAGAATGCCGATATCCCGGTTCTTGCGACATATCTTGTGCTCGTCTCGGCGTTTTTCGTCGGTCTCAACCTCGTTGTCGACCTTCTCTACTACCTCGTAGATCCCCGCCTGCGTGGCGGCCAGGGAGCCCCCAAATGAGCGACGCTACCTCTTCGCGCCGCGGCCCTGCTGCGGCCCTGGCCCGGTTTTTCGATGGTGATCTGTGGTACAATTTCCGCACTTCGCCACTGGCAATAATTGCGGCCATCGTTTTCTTCGGCATGAGCCTTGCCGCGATTTTCGCGCAGTTCGTTGCCCCGCATAACCCGTTCCTGGCGCCCGATCTGATGGATGGCATGATGCCGCCCATGTGGGAGGCCGGGGGCAGCTCGACCTTCATGCTCGGCACCGACGATCAGGGCCGTGACGTTCTTTCGCTGATCCTGCACGGTATGCAGGTTTCCCTCTTCGTCGGCCTGGCGGCGGTGCTGCTCTCGGTGGTTCTAGGCGTAACGCTGGGGCTGATCGCCGGCTTCTTCGGCGGTGTTGTCGATGCGGTCATCATGCGGATTGCCGATATCCAGCTCAGCTTTCCCAACATTCTCGTCGCCCTGCTGATCAACGGCATGGTGAGTGCCAGCTTTGGGCGCGCAACGCAGGCTGCTTTGGCGCTGCCGGTTCTGGTTCTGGCCATCGGCCTGTCCGACTGGGTGCAATATGCCCGCACGGTCCGCGCCTCGACCCTGGTGGAGCGCCGCCGGGAATATGTGCAGGCCGCACGGATTATGCATATTCCCTCCATCGTCATTCTGTTCCGCCACATCCTGCCCAACATCATGGGCCCGGTCGTGGTTATCGGAACGCTCGGACTGGCGCACGCCATCATCGCCGAAGCCACGCTCTCTTTCCTCGGCGTGGGCCTCCCTCCGACCCAGCCCAGTCTGGGCACGCTTATCCGCACCGGAAATGCGTACCTTTTCTCCGGCGAGTGGTGGATGACCGTATTCCCTGCCCTCACGCTGGTTCTGCTGTCACTCTCGGTCAATGTCTTCGGTGACTGGCTGCGTGACGCGCTCAATCCGAGGATCGGCAAATGAGTGCTCTACTTGAAGTTCGCAATCTATCCGCGGCTTTTGCCACCCGCCGCGGCGTGGTGACCGCCCTCTCCAATATCGACCTCTCCCTTATGCCCGGCGAAATCCTGGCTCTGGTGGGTGAATCCGGCGCCGGAAAGTCGCTGGCCAGTTCCTGCATCAACGGTCTGTTGCCGCGCAATTGCCGGATCACTGAGGGCGAAGTGCTGCTCGAGGGCAAGCGTATCGACAACCTGCCTAATAAGCAGATGGAAAAGATCCGGGGCGCGCAGATCGGCACGATCTTTCAGGATCCTCTGACCAGCCTCAACCCGCTCTACACCGTCTGCCAGCAGATTACCCGCACCCTGCGTGCCCATCAGCAGATCTCCGATGCCGATGCACAAAAGCGCGCGCTCGAACTGCTGGAGGAAGTGGGCATCCCCGGCGCGGCCCAGCGGCTGCACTCCTATCCCCATGAGTTTTCCGGCGGCATGCGCCAGCGCGTTGTCATCGCCATGGCGCTGGCCCTGCGGCCCAAGCTGATCATCGCCGATGAGCCGACAACCGCGCTGGACGTGTCCATTCAGGCCCAAATCCTCGAATTGCTGCGGCGCTTGAGCAAGGATCATGGCGCATCGGTAATTCTGGTGACCCACGATATGGGCGTGGTGGCTGAAACGGCGGACCGTGTTGCGGTGCTCTATGCCGGACGCGTGGCAGAGACCGGCCCGGTGGCCGATGTGCTGCTGCGCCCCTCCCACCCCTATACGCAGGGCCTGCTGGCCTCCATTCCATCGATGGAACACAAGCTCGATCGCCTGCCGCAGATTCCGGGCGCCATGCCGGGGCTGACATCCATCCCCAATGGCTGCGCCTTCAATCCCAGGTGTCCGCGCGCGGCTCATGTCTGCCGCGAGGTTCGTCCTGAAGCCCATATCGCCGGCGCCCGCCGCGTCTTCTGCCATTTTGCCGGGGAGTTGGCATCATGACCCAGACCCATTCGGTGCCAACCGGTTTCGACCTCAACGCCTCCGGCCTGCGCAAGACCTATGATCTGGCGCCAGGCCCCGGGCGCCCCAAGGGGCAACAGGTTCATGCCGTCCGCGATGTTTCTCTGACGCTACGCCCTGGGCAGACCACGGCTCTGGTGGGCGAGAGCGGCTGCGGAAAATCCACCATTGCCAAAATGCTGGTCGGGCTCGAAAGCATTTCCGGCGGCTCCATTCAACTCGATGGCCGCCCGCTCGACAGCCAGACGGCGCGAAAGAAGGCATGGGATGCAAAGCGCCGTATTCAGATGGTGTTTCAGGACCCCTTTGCCAGCCTCAATCCCCGCTGGCGGGTGTCCAAGATCATTGCCGAAGCGCTGGCCGCCTCTGGCCTCAAGGGCAGTGCCGCCATCAAGGCCCGGACGCTGGAAATCCTCTCGCAGGTAGGCCTGCCCGAGGCGGCCGCCGACAAGTTCCCGCATGAATTTTCAGGCGGACAACGGCAGCGCATTTCCATTGCCCGCGCCCTGGCCTGCGAGCCGCAATTCCTGATCTGCGACGAGCCCACATCAGCGCTCGACGTCTCGGTCCAGGCGCAGATCCTCAATCTGCTCAAAGATTTGCAGCAAAGCCATGACCTCGCCTACCTCCTGATCACCCATGATCTGTCCGTGGTGCATCACATGGCCGATCATGTCGGGGTCATGTATCTGGGCTTGCTGGTCGAAGACCGCGCTGCTGCCGATCTCTTCGCCCAGCCGCTGCATCCCTATACGCGCACCCTGCTCGAAACCATTCCCCGCGCCGACCAACCGGGCCGCGAGCCGCCCCAGTTGAGCGGGGAAGTTCCCAATCCGCTCAGTCCGCCCTCGGGCTGTCCATTTCATCCGCGCTGCGCGTCAGCCAATGACCGCTGCCGCGCCGAGCAACCTCAAGCCATTGCCGTTTCCGGCGGGACCGTATCCTGCCATGCCGTAGAAGAAGGCCGTCTTTGAATGTGTGATCACTGCTCCACCCCATTCGTGTTTGACCCGCAGGATCTGCACTTCAATCTCATGGAAGCAGCGCCGCGCCGACTGGCTTTCGATGGGCATAATGCTTCAAACGAATGGGCATCGGCCTTGCGCGACAAGGTCAGCGAATTGCTGCGCATGCCCGACTATCCCGCCAACGCGCCGGCCATTGCCTTCCGGGGCGAGGCACGTGACATGGGCGACCACATCCGGCGTGAACTGGTCGTGGAGGCTGAGCCCGGCGCCCATGTGCCAATCACCATGCTGACGCCCAAGACCGGCGAAGGTCCTTGGCCGGTGATGATCTGTCTGCAGGGTCACACGACGGGCCGCCACATTTCCATGGGCGAAGCGAAATATCCGGGCGACGAAAATTCGTTGGGCGGCGATCGCGACTTTGCCTTGCAGGCCGTGCGTCAGGGTTTCGCCGCGCTCGCGCTTGAACTGCGGGCTTTTGGCGAGCGCAATGACAGCCGCCCCGATCCGGTGCGCCGTACACATGAGCTGGCGCGTAACGACGATAACCGCACCTGCAAGCACAGCGCCATGACCGCGCTGCTGTTGGGGCGCACCCTTTTGGGTGAGCGCGTATTCGACGTGCGCCGGACCTGCGATGCCATCGCGCAGATCCCAGAGCTGGACGCAGATCGCATCTATCTCATGGGGCAGTCCGGCGGTGGCACGGTCGGCTGGTACGCGGCCGCTGTCGAGCCCCGCCTCAAGGCTGTGATGCTGGCGTCTTTCTTTGGCACCGTCACCGGCACAATTGGCCGTATCGACCATTGTACAGACAATTACCTGCCCGACATGCTGACCTGGTTTGACTTCCCCGACATTGCCGGTGCCTTCGGTGATACGAAAGTGCTGGTGGTGATGGGTCGACTGGACCCGCTCTTCCCGGAAGTCAGCGTCAAGCAGGCAGCCGCCCATGTGCGCTCCATTTTTTCGGCACAGGGCCGCGCAGACGCGTTCGATCTCCGTTTCGGTGAAGAAGGCCATCGCTTCTACGCCGCCGTAGGCTGGCCGAGGTTTTTGGAGATGGTCGGGTAGCCAGATTACCTACCGTAGTGGCGATAGCGTGTTGCAAATCCGCGAATAGGCCGGTGTTCCTTCTTTGGAGGAACGGCGGAACCAATGTCGGCTCTCTTTAGGTTATTGCCCAAAACCAGTCACCCTGATGCCGCCCCCAAGTCGGTCGCCCACTTTCAAAGCTTGGCATTCAAGCCGCTCAAGCCCGAGGGTAACGGCTGGTGGTAGGAGCAACCGGCGTGTCACCCACAGCTCGTCACCCTCGGGCTTGACCCGAGGGCTCTGCACTTGATTTGCCTTGGCGACTATCCAACTTATCCCCGCCCACACCATCCTGCCCCATACTCACCCCATCCCCGCCGCACACGCGGCCCCGACGCAGGGTTGGGCGGGGAGGAAGGGAAGAGGGGCGCCTCTTTACGCGGGTAGAAGCTCGGCAGCCGGACCTGCAATATGGTTTCGCCTGATTCCGGACCCGTGAAAAATCCGTCTCCGTGACGAACGGCCATTGAGCCTGTTTTGAACGTTCGCTTTTCGGCTCGATGGCCGTTCGTTACCGTGTAACCGATAGCCTCAAAGGCGAAGCGGCGCTTCGGCATGTCTAGCGGCATTTCTCCAGCACGTGGCCAATCGCCGACTTCGATCCCCTCGCCCCAAACACATTAGCGTCGATTGCCTCGACCGCACTGCCCTTCATGCGCACAAAGGCCACGCGGATCGTCTCGCGCGCATCCTGCGCGATGCGTGCCCATTGCCGCGCCACAGGGCCGCGCACGATCACCGAGCTGCCATCGAGATGCACCATCGGCATATCCTGCGCAAAGCTGGTGCCATTCTCCTGCCGAACCGCGCTGCCGGTCGCATCGGGCGTGATGGCGACGCTCATCGCGCTGGCAGTGCCAAGGCTCGCATCGGGCTTTTTCACCCAAAAGCCCATGGTCAAAGTGCCGCCGCGACAAGCAAACTGGAATTGGGCATCGCCATTGTCGAACCAGGCGATGGGCGTCCCCCCACCTTCATAGCGCCATTGCTCGGCCATGGCGGGGGAAGAGAGAAGAAAGGTAACAGCAACAATAGCAGCGAGGCGCATTGAGAAAATCCAGAGCCGATCAGCCCTTCACCCCACGCGAAAACACCTAAAAATCCCTTTCGCTCAGCCGCTGCTGACGCCAAGGTGATTCAAAAGGCACAGGTAACGCGCACACAAAGCTGAAACAGCCATGGCCATCCGCAACTATCTCATCGAGGGCGTGTCCGGTTTGGGCAAAACCACCATTGCCACCGAACTCGAACGGCGCGGCTTCGCCGTTATCCATGGCGACCGCAAGCTCGCCTATCAGGGCGATCCGGAAACCGGTGCGCCCATCCCGCCCGCTCAGCGTCCATGCGATCCGGCCTTCATCAACACCCATCACATCTGGGATGTGGCCAAGGTCCTCACCATCGTCGCCGATAAAAGCCATCCGATAGCCTTCTTCTGCGGCGCCTCGCGCAATCGGCACAAATTCGCCGACCTGTTCGACGCCATTTTTCTGCTCGAAGCCGATTGGCGCCTCATCGAGCGCCGTCTCGCCACCCGCGTTGATGAATGGGGTTCGCGCGCCGAAGAACGCGCATTGGTGAAACACCTGCACACCACCCGCGAGGACCTGCCTGAAAACGCCATCTCCATCGACACCAGCAGGCCGCTCGGCGAGGTGCTAGACCTCATACTCGGCCATTGCGGCCTGCGCGCGCACTGATAGAGTGCTTATCCATCAGCGCCAGTGAGGCAAAGTGTTCGGAATAGACGACATCCTGCGCGCCATTATCGCAGACCTGCATATCGTGGCCCTGATCATGGGTGGGATTTATCTTCTCGCCTTCATCTGCGCCGTGCGCGAAATCCTCAATTCCCGCACCTCGCAGGGCTCGATTGCCTGGCTGCTGTCGCTGGTGCTTCTGCCTATTCCCTCGGTCTTCCTCTATCTGGTCTTCGGCTGGAAGCTGTTCGACGATTACGCCACCGACCGCGTGCAGAATGGCCGCGCCGACCGTCCCCTGCGCGCCAAGGATCTGGCCCTGATCGACCGCGAAACCGATGCGAAATGGCCCGTTCAGGTGCATGTCTCCGAACTGCCCTTCCTCAAAGGCAATGATGTCGAGCTGCTGGTCGACGGCAAGGCGACGTTCGATTCAATCTTCGCCGGGATCGACGCTGCCGAAGAGTACCTTCTGGTGCAATTCTACATCGTGCGCGACGATCGGCTGGGCCAGCAATTGGCCGAGCGGTTGATTGCCAAGGCGAAATCCGGCGTCGCCGTGTTCCTGCTCTATGACGATATCGGCAGCTCGGGCATGCCGAAACGCTATCGCCGCGAGCTGCGCGAAGCGGGCGTCAAGGTGGCCGGGTTCAATCACCGCCATAAGCTGCTGCGGTTCTATGGTCCCACCCGCATCAATTACCGCAATCACCGCAAGATCGTGGTCGCCGATGGCAAACATGCCTGGGTCGGCGGGCATAATGTGGGCGTCGAATATTTAGGCGAAGACCCCAAATTCGGCCATTGGCGCGATACCCATGTCCGGGTGTCTGGCCCCGCCGCGCTGGGCTGCGCCCTGCTCTTTCGCGAAGATTGGGAATGGGCCACTGGCGAACGCCTGCCCAATCGCCCCCCCAAAGAACTGCAGACGTTCGGAGAGCAATCCGTGCTGGTCATGGGCAGCGGCCCAGCAGACAAGCTCGAAGAATGCGCAATTGCCTATACTGACCTGATCGGTCGGGCCCGCGAACGCTTATGGATCGTCAGCCCCTACTTTGTCCCCGACACCGATATCCGCACCGCTCTGTTCGCGGCAAAGCTGCGGGGCGTCGATGTGCGGATCATGCTGCCGGCCAATCCCGACCATAAGCTTGTCTGGCTGGCCAGCCTCTCCCATGCCGATGCAATGGTCGAGCATGACATTGGCGTCTATCGCTATAGCGATGGCTTTCTGCACCAGAAGGTCGTTCTGATGGATGATGAGATCGCCACAATCGGCAGCGTCAATTTTGACAACCGATCCTTCGCCATCAATTTTGAAATCACGCTCTGGTTTACCGATCCAAGCACCATAGAGGCCGTGGAAACCATGCTGCTCAAGGACTTCGAAGCCTGCCATCAGGTTGGCTTGGCCGAAGTGCGCAGCCGTCCATGGCCACTTTACGTTGCCATGCAGGCCGCACGCCTGCTCTCACCGGTGCTTTAGCGGCTAGAGGATCGGCGGCGCATAAAGCAGCCCACCATTGCTCCAGATGGCATTCTGGCCACGCAACATGGCCGCGCCAGTCTGTGGGCCAAAGTTTTTGTCATAAAGCTCGGCATAGTTGCCCGCGGCCCGAATGGCATCGGACATGAATGTTGGCTTCAGACCCAGCGCGGCGCCATAGTCGCCTTCCAGCCCCAGAATGCGTCGGACCGCTGGTGAGCGTGACGCAGCCAATGAGTCGATGTTAAGGCTGGTGACACCGACTTCCTCTGCCGTGATCAGCGCAAAAATAGTCCAGCGAACAATTTCAAACCACTGGTCATCGCCCTCGCGCACGACGGGGCCGAGCACTTCCTTGGAAATGCGTTCCGGCAAAATGCGGTGCAGCGCTGGGTCGTTCAATTCACGGCGGATGGCCTGCAACTGGCGGCCGGACGCCGAAACCACCTGGCAGAGTCCAGCCCGATAAGCGGTCAGTAAATCCGCCGTTTCTTCGTAAACAACAGCCCTGAAAGTTGTCTGGTTCGAGAAGAAAAACTCATCAAGTGCCGCCAGTTCACCAAAGGCGTCGACAACGCAAATACTGACATCATCAAGTTCGTAGGCAGAGACGACACCAAGCGATTGCGGCACAAGAAACGCTTGCCCATCAAAAAAACTCGGAGCAACGTAGCGCGCACCAAAACGTGTATCGCGCCCGGCGGTCCATGCGCCATTGCGCATCAACACATCGACACTGCCGGTCTGCAACGGCGCAAATCGCGCCTCGCCACGATAGGATCGAAACTCAATCATATCCGGATTACCGAATATCGCTGCGGCAAGTGCGCGGCATAGATCGACATCAAATCCGATCCAGGTACCGTTATTTGCATCTTGTTGCGCAAAACCGGCTAGGGGATTGCTCGAACCGCAAACCAGAAAGCCGCGCTCGCGCACTGTCTGCAGCGTCTGCGCCATTGCGGGCGGCGCTGCCAGTCCGAACAGGATGGCAGCCAGAAGCAAGACTGGCTTAAATACGTATCGCACGGTGCAGGCTTTCGTTTCTCGCCTTCCAATAATGGCAGGCATGAAAAAGGGGTCAAGCGGCTGTCCAGCTCGACCCCCTGATAATTTGCTGAAGCGGCGTAGCCGCTATAGCCACATCAGTGCAAAATCTGGCTGAGGAATAGCTTGGTGCGCTCGTGCTGCGGGTTCGAGAAGAAAGCCTCCGGCTCGTTCTGCTCAATGATCTGGCCCTGATCCATGAAGATGACGCGATTGGCCACCTGACGCGCAAAACCCATTTCGTGGGTCACGCAGATCATGGTCATGCCGTCTTCAGCGAGACTAATCATCACTTCGAGCACTTCCTTGACCATTTCAGGGTCGAGGGCCGATGTGGGCTCATCGAACAGCATGATCCTGGGCTGCATGCAAAGCGAGCGTGCAATGGCAACGCGCTGTTGCTGGCCACCCGAAAGCTGGCCAGGATATTTATTGGCCTGCTCGGGAATCTTCACCCGCTCCAGATAATGCATTGCCGTTTCTTCGGCCTCGGCCTTGGGCGTACCGCGTACCCAGATTGGAGCGAGGGTCAGATTTTGCAGGATGGTCAGGTGCGGAAAGAGATTGAAGTGCTGGAACACCATGCCCACTTCGCGGCGCACCTCGTCGATACGCTTGAGATCGGCAGTGAGTTCGGTGCCATTGACGATGATCTGGCCCTGCTGGTGTTCTTCCAACCGATTGATGCAACGGATGAGCGTTGACTTGCCGGAGCCGGACGGTCCCGCAATGACGATGCGTTCACCCTTCATCACCTTGAGGTTGATATCGCGCAGCACGTGGAAATCGCCATACCACTTGTGCATGTCGATCACTTCGATGGCCACTTCGGTCTGAGAGACCTGCATGTGGCTGGTGTCTATCCGCCGCTCGACGGTTGTTTCGGAAACCTGAGACATAGGTGCTACCTCTTGTAGCCAGTGTTGAGACGGCGCTCCATGAAGATGGAGTATCGGGACATGCCGAAACAGAAGACCCAGAAGACCATGGCCGCAAATATGTAGCCGGTGGTCGCTGTATTGGCCGACTGCCATTCGATGGCGGAGTCGTTCTTGGTCTTTACTGCTTCGAGCAGGTCGCGCATGCCGACGATGTAGACAAGGGACGTGTCCTTGAAGAGCGAAATGAAGTTGTTCACGATGCCCGGGATCACATGCTTGAGCGCCTGCGGCAGGATGATAAACCACATCCGCCGCCAATAGCCCAAGCCCAATGCGGCTGCAGCCTCATATTGTCCACGCGGAATAGCTTGAAGTCCGCCACGGACCACTTCGGCCATATAGGCAGAGGTGAAGAGCGTGACGCCAACCAGAGCGCGCAGGAATTTGTCGATTGTTGTGCCCTGCGGCATGAACAGCGGCAACATAACCGACGCCATGAACAGAATCGAGATCAACGGTACAGCACGGATCAGTTCAATGAACATCACGCAGGCCGTCTTGATGATCGGTAGACTCGACTGTCTCCCCAAAGCCAGAACAATGCCCATGGGGAAGGACAAGGTGATCCCCACCACCGAGATGATCAGCGTGACCAAGAGGCCGCCCCACTGCTCGGTCGGCACTACGCGCAGACCAAACAAACCACCCGCCAGCAGGATGTAGCTGACGATCGGATAGACGATCAGCAGCAGCACCGCGTTGACACGCTTGTAAGGCACTTTGGGAATAAGCAGTGGCGTCAGCAGCAGCGCACCCAACGCGAATACAAGGTTAGGCCGCCAGAACTCCGTCGCCGGGTAGAACCCGTAAATGAAGAAATTCATCTCGGCGGCAATATAGGCCCAACACGCCCCCGCATTTTCCATGCGGCATTGCTCGACCGTGCCGCCCGGAGGAACGGCGTTGCCAAGGAAGAACCCGTAGAGCGGTGGCGCCACCCAGAGCAGAAATGCCACGCCAAGCACGGTCAGCACGGCATCCAGAGGCGTTGCGAAAAGGTTCTTCTTCACCCACACCGCTACACCGCTGGTCCGCATCGGTGCCGGGCGAGCCTCAACCATTTCGGATCGGACGAAACCAATATCTGTCATAGCGCCCTCCTACCGTTCGACCAGCTTCACGCGGCCATTGTACCAATTCATGATGGCCGAGGTGATCAGGGAGAATGTGAGATAGGTTGCCATAACGATGGCGATGCACTCGATCGCACGGCCAGTCTGGTTAAGAGAGGTTCCGGCAAAGACGTTGACCAGTTCCGGATAGCCAATCGCGGCCCCGAGCGACGAATTCTTCGTCAGGTTCAGGTATTGGCTGGTCAGTGGCGGAACGATGACGCGCATGGCCTGCGGCACGATAACGAGCCGTAAGCGATCGCCTTCCTTGAGGCCGAGCGACTCGGCCGCTTCGGTCTGGCCATGGCTGACCGACTGGATACCGCCGCGCACCGTTTCGGCGATAAAGGCCGCCGTATAGATGGTCAGGCCAAAAGCCAGCGCGATGAATTCCGGCGGCAATTGCAGACCACCACGGAAGTTAAATCGGTCAAGGACGGGAATTTCAAACGCAACGCTGGCGCCGCTGACCCAAAACACGAGCGAGGTCACGCCGAACAGGATAACGAGCGACGTCAAAAAGACAGGGAAGCGCTGACCGGTGGCTTCCAACCGCTTCTTTGCCCAATAGCGCAAGGCGATGACGCCGACGACTGCAAGCGCCAGACCAACCCAGACAAACCCGAACTGCTCGTCGGGAATGGGCCGCGGGATCATGATACCGCGCTGGTTGATGAAGGAATCGAACGGCAATTCAAAGGAATTGCGCACCGCCGGCATGGCCTTGAGGACCGCAAAATACCAGAAGAACAGCTGCAGCAGCAGCGGGATATTGCGGATCACCTCGATATAGACCGTGGCGATGCTCGACACGATGAAATTGGTGCTAAGGCGCGCAATACCAATGGTAAAGCCGAGGATCGTGGCAAAGAAAATGCCCACCACTGCAACAAGCAGGGTATTGAGCAAACCGACCAGGAAGGCCTCGTAATAGTACGATGCACGCGACCATGGCAGGAGCGAAAAGGAAATATCGAACCCAGCGGTTCGCCACAGGAAGTCAAAGCCCGTGGTTTTGTTCTGTGCCGCAAGGTTGGCGGCGGTATTGCCCACAATCCAGGCAATGAAGCTGACGATCAGCGCAGCGACAACGACCTGATAGATGATCCCGCGGATCACCGGATCGTTGATAAAGCTCGCCTTTGGGGCGGTTTCTGGCCCCGTATCGAGTGTTGTCATGAGAATGCTGTCCCTTGGCCGCAAAGAGCCGATGCACGCCTAGCCGGCGCGGCACACGACGGAACAAAAAGTCCGGCGCTCCAGTAAGGAGCGCCGGCTCAATTCGTTCAGCTTAGCGGATTGGCGGGGCGTACTGGATGCCGCCGTCTTTCCAAAGGGCGTTCAGGCCGCGTTCCAGCCCGATCGGGGTGTCCGGGCCGACGTTGCGATCATAGGTCTCAGCATAGTTACCAACGAGCTTGACGATCTGGTAGGCCCAGGCGTTGTCGAGGCCCAGCGGGGCACCGAATTCGCCTTCAACGCCGAGCAGGCGCTTGATTGCAGGGTTGTCCGAGCCGAGCTGTTCGTCGACATTTGCGGAGCTCACGCCGAGCTCTTCAGCTTCGAGCAATGCGAAATAAGTCCAACGAGCGATGTTGAACCACTGTGTATCGCCAGCGCGAACCACCGGACCAAGAGGCTCCTTGGAGATGATCTCCGGCAGGATGATGTGGTCATCTGGGTTAGCAAACTTGGAACGCTCAGCGGCAAGAGCCGAGGAGTCGGTGGTGTAAACGTCGCAGCGACCATCTTCATAGGCCTTCACCACTTCGTCCTGGTCAACGAACACGACGGTGTTGAATTCCATGCCATTGGCAGCGAAATAGTCGGCAGCATTAAGTTCGGTCGTGGTGCCGGACTCAATACAGATGGCCGCGCCAGACAGATCCAGCGTTGAATCGATGCCGTCTTCTTCGCGGACCATGAAGCCCTGACCATCATAGAACATGGTGCCGACAAAGCTGATGCCCAGCTGGGTATCGCGGCTCATCGTCCAAGTGGTGGTGCGCGAGAGAACGTCAACTTCACCAGCCGAAAGGGCCGTGAAGCGTTCCTGGCTGGTCAGCGAAGTGAAACGGACTGCGTCGGCATCGTTGAAGATGGCCGCAGCAAGTGCCCGGCAGTAGTCGACTTCAATGCCGGTCCATACGTTGTTCGAATCGGGAGCCGAGAAGCCTGCGACGCCACCGGTCACGCCACATTGGACATAGCCCTTGGCCTTTACGTCATCGAGGATGGCCGCTTGGGCAGCCGTCGCGCCGAGGCCCAAAGAAGCCGCGACTGCGATCGAAACGAGCGCTTTTTGCATTTATTTGCCTTTATTGTTTCCTGACCCAGTGTTCGGAGCCCATCAAGTTTGCCGAGGCTCCGATGGCACCACCGCTTTGTTTAACGGTCTAGATGCTGCTAAGCATGCAAGCCTCCTTTGACCGTAACGTCAAGGGTCGATGGCGTGTTGGGACAGGAAAGCTGTCGCAAAAATAACCAATGACCCGCGGATGATTTGTTTTTGAGCACCGAGCCTAGTATGAACGATCACAAAATCGGCAGTTTTCGTCCTCAGTCTATTGAAACAATCCTGACCCATGGTGGGCGATCACCGGAAGAACAGTTTGGATTCGTGAACACGCCGGTCTTTCGCGGCTCGACGGTCCTGTTCAAAACGCTTGCTGACCTCGATGCGCAGAGCCAGCGTTACCTCTATGGCCGGGCAGGCAACCCCACGACGGAAACGGTCGAGGCTATCGTAACCGAGCTTGAAGGTGCCTATCGTACCAAGCTCGTGCCTTCGGGGCTCGCTGCCATCACCATCGCATTGATGGCGTGTGTAAAAGCTGGCGACGATATTCTGATCACTGACAGCGCCTATGAACCTGGTCGCAAATTCGCGGATGGCTACCTTGAGCGCATGGGCGTGAGCGTACGCTATTATGATCCCCGCATCGGTGCCGGTCTGAGTGCATTGCTGCAACCCAACACCAAAGCGGTGCTTGCTGAAAGCCCCGGCTCGCTCACCTTTGAAGTGCAGGACATTACAGCGCTTGCCGAGGCGGCACATGCCGGCGGCGCGAGGCTGATCGTAGACAATAGCTGGGCAACACCTCTTTACCACAAGCCACTGTTACTCGGCGCGGACATCGTCATTCACGCTGCCACCAAGATGTTTGTCGGTCATTCCGACGTTATGGCGGGCACGATTTCCACGACGGAGGAGGCATGGGCAGATGTCGAGCGTGTTCGCACGCTTCTAGGCTTTTTCACCTCAGGCGATGACGCCTTTCTGGTAGCGCGCGGGTTACGGACATTAGCAGTCCGTATGAACGAACATCAGGCGCGCGCCTTCGAGATTGCCAGCTGGCTTGAACAGCAGGAAGAGGTTGAACAGGTAATTCACCCTGCCCTGCCCAGTCATCCCGACCACGCAATCTGGAAGAAGAATTTTACCGGCTCCGGCAGTCTCTTCAGCTTTGCGCTCAAGCCAGCCCCACGCAAGGCAATCGCCGCCTTTGTCGATCACATGCAGATTTTCAGCATGGGCTATTCATGGGGCGGATATGAAAGCCTCTGCCTGCCGGTCAAAATGGGCAAGTCCCGTACCGTCAATCCATGGCCAAGCGACAGCAACCTCTTCCGCGTTCACATCGGCTTTGAGGGACTAGAAGACCTCAAGGGCGATCTGTCCGCCGCTCTGGCACGCTATTCCGCAGCGCGCTGAAAAAGCTGGCGCAAGCCTGCCAAAGGCTTGCGCACCACCCGACCATCGGCCTGCCGCTCAAACAGCCAGCCTTTGTGAGCAAAGATATTGCGCACCAGATATGCGCCGAGCATGCCAACAACAATACCAGCAAAAACATCGGTGGGATAATGCGCGCCCACCGGCACACGTGAAATCGACACGACAATTCCGACGACCAACAGGACCGGGAACAGCGCCGGCCACATAAAGCCGATAACAAACGCGGTGGCCACGGCAGTGGCTGAATGGCCGCTCGGAAAACTCTGGAACGTCCAGTCGTTGACAAAATTCTGAAACGAAAAAGCGCCCGCCGCCTCAAATTCGGATGGTCTTCCACGCCCGACCAGCCGCTTGAAAAGATTTGTCATGAGGCCCGGTGCACCAACGCCCACAAAGATAAACGCCGAGATCATGGCCAGTTCGCCACACGCCCGTTGCCAGACGCCGCGCAGAGGAAACATAGCCAGCCGCAACAGAATCATCAGCACCAGGCTGGGAATTAGAATCCAGTCCGACAATCCGTAGTCAGTGATGAAAAAGAACGGCGCGCGCCACGCGTCTGGCCATGCAATGGCGCCCCGCGATGCAGGAACGTCTATAAACGCCAAGGCGCCAAGGATGATGACGACGCCTACCAGAAAGTATGGCCAGGAAGAGCGGCTGAGGCCTAACGGCCAAGGCTTTTGCAGGTCAATCATGGCAGTTCTTGTCTATTGAGCGATCTTCCCAGTCAAGTATGTGAGTAAGGCGAAACCGCACTTGCCCTTTGTCACCGAACGCGCTATCGGGATGGCGCGACGTCGGAGTGTAGCTCAGCCTGGTAGAGCACCGGTTTTGGGAACCGGGGGTCCAAAGTTCGAATCTTTGTACTCCGACCATTCGCCTAGCATCGTGTTGAGGACTTTGCATGACCGCCCGTATTTACCGCCCTGCCCGTAATGCAATGCAGTCCGGCAAAGGTAAGTCCAAGAGTTGGGTTCTGGTATTTGAAGCCGAAGTCGCACGCAGCATTGACCCACTGATGGGCTACACAAGCAGCAGCGACATGAACCAGCAGGTCAAGCTGTCTTTTGAAACGCAGGAAGAAGCCGAGGCCTATGCACAGCGCAATGGCATACCCTATTCGGTGCAGCCCGCTCATGACCCATCGCCCAAGCGCGTAAGCTACCCGGACAACTTCCGCTCAGATCGCAAGACGCCCTGGACGCATTAAGCGATCTGCTAACGATTTGATTCTGTTTCGCGCCGCAAGAGATTGCGGCGCTTTGCTTTTGTGCATTACCCTTGGCCCAGCGCATCCACAAAAGGGTATTTCATGCCAATCCGTCGATTGATCATTCCACTGGCGGCCATGCTGCTAAGCACAGGTTCCGTTTACGCAGCCCCTGCCCTGTGGAAAGTCAGCGATGAAGACAGCGCAATCTATCTTTTCGGTTCGGTTCATCTGCTGCCGCCCGGCCTTGAATGGCGCACTGCCAAACTCGACAAAGTAATTTCGAAGGTCGACCGCGTCTATTTCGAAACCGATATCAGCATGGATGCCCAGATCGCCATGACGCCTTTGAGCTATGAGCTCGGTTTCATCCGAGATGGCCGCCTGCTCAGCGAGCGCATTGGCCCCAACCTGACCGACCAGCTTCGCGATGTTGCCGAGGCCTATAACGTACCAATGCCACTTCTGCTCACCATGCAGCCGTGGATGGCAGCCACGACCTTGTCTGTCGCGGGCATGACCTATACCGGCTACGACCCACTCTGGGGTGTGGAACAGGTGCTAAGCGCCGAAATACCTAGGGAGCGACAGGGTTTTCTCGAGTCCTCGGAGCAGCAGCTCGGCTTTCTCGCCGGTGGTACTGAAGAAGAGCAGATCGAAATGCTCCGCGCCACCATTGCATCCCTGGACCGCATGACCGAGGAAATCGACGAAATGGTCGATGTCTGGCTCAATGGCGATCCAGAAGAAGTTGGCGCAATTTTTATGTCGCAAATGGGCGAAATGGGACAAGGCATGACGACCCGGCTGATTGATGAGCGCAATCACAACTGGGCCGATCAGATCGCCGACATGCTGGCGCGCGATGAAACAGCGCTACTGGTCGTTGGCGCGGGTCATCTTGTCGACGATATCAGCGTCGTACGGCTGCTCGAAGAACGTGGCTTGATCAGCGCGCGTGTTCAATAGCCGTCAATTAAAAACCCTCGGGACAAGCCCGAGGGTTTCAAAACATACCAGTCTAGCGAGATGCCTGGCTCAAACGTCGCTGAACTTCGTCCATTTGCTCTCATTCTGGCTCGACTTCACCGAAGCAGTGATGAACTCCATGCCTTCGATGCCATCGGCCATGCTGGGCAGAAGCGCTTCATAGTCAGCGCCATCGCCACGGATAACAGCAGCGAACTGGCTGTAAAGTGTGGCAAAGGCTTCGAGATACCCTTCCGGATGGCCCGAGGGAATGCGCACATTCATTGAGGCGGCAGCAGGAACGGAAATCGAACCGCCGCGCGTCAGCAACTGCTTGGGCTTACCGAATTCGGTGAACCACATATAGTTCGGATTGTCCTGACGCCATTCAATGCCGCCCTTGTCGCCGTAAACGCGCAATTGCAGGCCGTTTTCGCAGCCAACGGCAACCTGGCTTGCCCAAAGCATACCCTTGGCACCGCCCTCGAAGCGCAGCATGATGTGCACGTTGTCGTCGAGCTGGCGGCCCGGCACAAAGGCCGTAAGATCAGCCGATACGGCCTCGGTTTTGAGGCCGGTGACGAAGCGGGCAAGGTTATAGGCATGGGTGCCGATGTCGCCGATGGCTCCACCTGCGCCGGAGCGCGCCGGGTCGGTACGCCAGGACGCCTGCTTATTGTCGTCGCCAGTGGCTTCTGTCAGCCAGTCCTGAGGGTATTCGACCTGCACGACACGGATCTTGCCGAGGGCACCTGACGCTACCAGTTCACGGGCCTGACGGACCAGCGGATAGCCAGTATAATTGTGTGTCAGCAGGAACTTAGCGCCATTCTTCGGCTTGATCTCAGCCAGCTTGCGCGCGTCTTCCAGGGTCGAGGTGATCGGCTTGTCGCAAATGACGTGGATTCCAGCTTCCAGGAAAGCCTTGGCCGGGCCGAAATGCATGTGGTTCGGCGTGACAATTGCCACGGCTTCGATACCGTCGGGACGAGCGGCTTCGGCCTTGGCCATTTCCTCGTACGAGGTGTAGATGCGATCCTCGGCCAGGCCGAGATTTTTCCCGGATTCCTTGGCCACTTCGGGGCGTGACGACAGCGCGCCAGCAACCAATTCATAGTCACCATCGATGCGGGCTGCGACCCGGTGGACATAACCGATGAATGCGCCGGTGCCACCACCGACCATACCAAGGCGAATGCGTCTTGCGCCGTTTTCAGCCATTTTTTCCTCTGTCATTCTGGTCGCCGCGACGTAGCGCGAGCGACCAATTCGTTAGCAGACTGTTGACTTAGAGACCGAGCATCTTGCGATTTGCCGCCTGATCGGTGCCACCCGATGCAAAATCGTCGAATGCCTTCTCAGTCACGCGAATGATGTAGCTCTGGATCAACTCCGCACCTTCGCGCGCACCGTCTTCAGGATGCTTGATGGCGCATTCCCATTCGAGCACGGCCCAGCCCTTGAAATCATTCGCTGCCATCTTGGCAAAGATCGCCGGGAAGTCGACCTGACCATCACCGATGGAACGGAAACGCCCTGCCCGGTTCACCCAGGACTGGAAACCACCATAGACGCCTTGACGGCCAGTTGGGTTGAACTCGGCATCCTTCACGTGGAAGGCCTTGATGCGATCCTTGTAGATGTCGATGTAATCGAGATAGTCGAGCTGCTGCAGCACGAAATGGCTCGGATCGTAGAGCAGATTGGCGCGAGGATGGTTCTTCACGCGGTCGAGGAACATTTCGTACGAAATGCCATCATGCAGGTCTTCGCCGGGATGGATTTCGTAGCAGACGTCAACACCCGCATCGTCGAAAGCATTGAGGATTGGCGTCCAGCGACGGGCCAGTTCGTCAAAGGCTTCCTCGACAAGGCCAGCGGGGCGCTGCGGCCACGGATAAATATAAGGCCATGCCAGCGAACCAGAGAAGGTCGCATGCGCGTTGAGACCCAGATTCTGCGACGCCTTGGCAGCGTTCAGCATGGTCTGCACAGCCCATTCCTGACGCGCCTTGGGATTGCCGTGGAGATGCGCAGGAGCAAAGCCGTCAAAGGCGGTGTCATAGGCGGGATGCACGGCAACGAGCTGGCCCTGCAAATGGGTTGAAAGCTCAGTGATTTCGAGGCCGTGGCTGTTCACGATGCCCTTGATCTCGTCCGCATAGGCCTTGGAATTTGCAGCCTTTTCGAGATCGATGAAGCTCGACACCCAGGTCGGGATTTGCACGCCCTTGTAACCAAGGCTCGCGGCCCAGCGGCAGATATTGTCGAGCGTGTCGAACGGCGCCTTATCGCCCGCAAACTGGGCAAGAAAAATCGCGGGGCCTTTAAGCGTGGTGGCCATAGGGGTCTCCTCTTGAGGGCCCCGCGCACCGCATTCTGCCGGGGCTTGTTATTTTTTCTGCGGAACTGCTGTCCGCATGAATGATGGGCGGCGATCGCTCGCCGCCCGACATGTTAGTCATCAGTTTTGACCGGCACAGCGCGCCTGTCAATGAGGTACGTCAATCAGCGCAGCATCGCCTGTGCTTCTTCGATACCGAGAGCGCGAGGACGTTCGCAGGTGGTCTGCAAGGTCAATACCTGGCCGGTCTCACCGGCCTTGAGCAGCCCGGTCATGACTTCGACGACATGCAAGGCGACATCGAGGCCGCAACGCGCCGTCTGGCCCGTTTCATGCGACTGGAGCATGTCGGCCAGACCTGCGCAACGGTAGTTGGCGCGCGGCGTGTCCTTGTCGAGATCCTGATTTGGCTTGCCGAACGGATGCGCCCATGGGGAAACCGGCGAACGGGTGCCATCAATGCTTGCCGTGACCAGATCACCACCGAAGAAATTCGGATCGGGCACGAAGATGGAGCCGTCAGTGCCATAGAGTTCGATATTGTGGTGACCATGTGCCGCCACGTCCCAGCTCGCGCCGATGGTGACGATGGCGCCGTTGTGGAATTCGAGAACACCATGGATCGTGGTCGGCGTACCGACCTTGACGAACGTGCCCTTGAACGGGCCTTCGGCGGTCACTTCGCGTTCGGTGCGAGCCATATTTGTGAAAGCAGAAAGGCGCTTCACCGGCCCAAGCAGATGCACGAGATCGGTGATGTAATAGGGACCGAGATCGAGGATGGGGCCGCCACCGGGCTGGAAGAAGAAATCCGGGTTCGGATGCCAGTGTTCCATGCCGCGGCTCATCACGTGGGTCGTGCCGCTCATGATCTTGCCGAGCTCGCCACTGTCGATGATTTCGCGCGCCTGCTGATGTGCGCCACCGAGGAAAGTATCGGGAGCCGAACCCACCTTCAGACCGCGCTCATCAGCGGCCTTTTTGAGCGATAGCCCCTCTTCAAGCGACAGCACGAACGGCTTTTCCGAATAGGAATGCTTGCCGGACGAGATGATGTCCATCGACACCTGATAATGGGTCGATGGAATGGTCAGGTTGACGATAACGTCCAGCTCGCTGTTCTTGAGGAGTTCGTCAGGGGTCTGAGCGGCGACACCGAACTCGTCGGCACGCGCCTTGGCTGCCTCGGGACGAATATCTGCGACGGCGCGCACTTCGAGCCCCTTGAACAAGGGCGCGAGACGCAGATAGGCCGCAGAAATATTGCCGGCACCCATAATGCCGACGCCATAGGTCTTTGCCATTTGGCTTACTTCCAGTTCTTAGCAGTAGCGATCGAGCGCGTGGCGAAACGCACGGCATCGCTCGGATTGTCATGTTCGGCGACGAAATACTGCGCCTTGGTGCGGGCTTCGACTTCCTTGATCAGCTTATCCCAGCCAACAACACCATGGCCCACATCTGCCCAACCGCTTTCATCGGCATTTTCGCCTTCAGCAGCCAGATCCTTGACGTGAACGGCGGTGATACGGTCACCATACTTATCGAACCAGGCAATCGGGTCCGCCTTGCCACGGATCACCCAGGCAATGTCACATTCCCATTCGATCTTGGGAGCAGTTTCGAGGATGATTTCCATCGGTGTACGACCGGACGTGGTCTGCACAAATTCGAAATCGTGGTTGTGCCAGCCAAAACCATAGCCTTCCTTGGTGAAGACTTCGCCCAGTTCAGCCAGCGTCTCGGCCAGTTCGAGCCACTTGGACTCATCTTCGCTGCGCTGGTCAGGCATGATGAAGGGGCAATACAGCCGCTTCATGCCGATGGTTTCGGCGATCTTGAGCGCGCCAGAGGTGTCCTTGAGCTGATCGAGACCAAAATGGCCGGTCGGCATAGCCAGACCGTTGTTTTTCAGGTCGGCAGCAAGGCCCGCAGCATCGGCATAAAGCCCGCCGAAACCTTCGACCTGCTTGTAGCCGAGGGACGACAGGGTGCCGAAGAATTCGGACATGGATGGAACGTTACGGGCGCTGTAAAGCTGGAAAGACAGCTCGGTCATAGATGGCCTCTTATATTTGCAAAGGAATGCGGAAGTCGCTTCGGACCGGAGGGATAGAGGTCAATGATGCTGACGTCGCCGCGCCGGGGGAGATTGGATGCCGCAAAAGTAATAATGAAGCGACGCCCCTTGGGGCGTCGCCAGATTTCGAACCTGATTTACAGGCGGCTCTCGGTCTCTGCGTTGAACAAAGAACCGCGCGCAATATCAAAGCCGAGCCGCACCTTGTCGCCAGCCGCCAGCGGAATATCGCTGGAGCAACGGAAGGTGATCGACACACCGGCAACCGTCGTCCAGGCCAGCGTTTCAGAACCCATGGGCTCGACAATTTCGATTTCGGCGTCGGTCTGGAACGGCATGCCCTGAGCGGCATCGCCGATAAAGACGTGTTCGGGGCGAACGCCCAGCACGGCCTTGGTCGCGCCGGCTGGTGCGACTTCGAACTCATAGGCGCCAACCGGAATCTGGGTGCCGTCTGCCGCAGTGAAGGTCTGACCTTCCAGCGTGCCGTTGAGGAAGTTCATCGACGGCGAGCCGATGAAGCCGGCAACATAGAGATTGACCGGCTTGTTGTAGATGGTGTGCGGATCGGCCAACTGCTGGATCACACCATTCTTCATGATGGCAATGCGGTCCGCCAGCGTCAGAGCCTCGATCTGATCGTGGGTCACGTAGATCATGGTGTTCTTGAGACGCGCATGAAGACGCTTGATCTCCACCCGCAGGTCACTGCGGAGCTTGGCATCGAGGTTGGACAGCGGCTCGTCGAACAGGAACACGTCCACGTCACGCACCAGAGCACGGCCAATAGCCACGCGCTGACGCTGGCCACCCGACAGGTTGGCTGGCTTGCGCTGCAGAAGCGGCTCGATCTGGAGGATTTCCGCAGCGCGCTTCACGCGGGCTTCGATTTCCGCCTTGGGCATGCCGGCAACGCGCAGACCGAACGACAGGTTCTTCTCGACCGACATTTGCGGATAGAGCGCATAGGACTGGAACACCATGCCGATGCCGCGGTCCTTGGGCTCTTCCCAGGTGACGTTCTTGCCATTGATGAAGATCTGGCCATCCGACACGTCGAGAAGGCCGGCAATGCAATTGAGCAGAGTGGACTTGCCGCAGCCCGAGGGGCCAAGCAGCACGATGAACTCGCCCTGTGCAATGTCGAGGTTGAGGTTCTCGAGCACCTTCACATTACCGAAGTTGAGCGAGAGGTCCTTGATGGAAACGCTTGGTTGCATAGTCACTTATCCCTTCACGGCGCCAGCGGCGACGCCGCGTACGAACAATTTGCCGGACACAAAGTAGATGATCAGGGGCACAAGGCCGGTCAGCACGGTGGCAGCCATGTTGACGTTGTATTCAGGCGTACCCTGAGCCGAGTTGACGATATTGTTGAGCTGAACGGTCATCGGAAGGTTCTGCGTGCCGGCGAAGACAACGCCGAACAGGAAGTCGTTCCAGATACCGGTTACCTGAAGGATCAGCGCAACAACGAAGATCGGCAGCGACATAGGCAGCATGATCTCGAAGAAAATACGCCAGAACCCTGCCCCATCGACACGAGCGGCCTTGAACAGCTCCTGCGGCAGCGACGCAAAGTAATTGCGGAACAGCAGCGTCAGGATCGGCATACCGAAGATCGAGTGGATGACGATAATGCCCGGCAGCGTGCCAAAAATACCCATTTCACGCGTGATCATCACCAGCGGATAGAGCATCACCTGATAGGGAATGAACGAGCCGAAAATCAGGACGGCAAAGAAAATTTCCGAGCCCTTGAAGCGCCAATTGACCAGAGCATAGCCGTTTACCGCGGCGATGAAGATCGAGACGATCGTGGACGGAATGGTAATCTTGACCGAATTCCAGAAGCCCGGGGAAAGACCGTTACAGGTCAAACCCGTACAAGCCGACGTCCAGGCGCGCACCCAGGCATCGAAATTGATCTGGTTCGGGAAGGCGAAGATGTTCCCGAAGCGGATTTCCGGCATCGTCTTGAACGACGTCACCAGCATCACATAGAGCGGAAACAGGAAGTAGAGAGAGAAGAAAACCAGCGTCGTATAGAGCATGATTTTCTTCGGCGTGAAGAACGGCTTGGGCCGTGGCCCGCGCGGTCCGGTCGCGGATGCGGTCACCGGGGCCGCGGAGATATTTGCGGTCTGGCTCATCAGCGGCGCCCCTTCCCACCAAATTCAAGATAGGCCCATGGAATCATGATGATCATCACGCTCAGGAGCATCATGGTCGAGGCAGCCAGGCCCTGGCCGATATTGCCGCCACCGAACATGTAGTCATAGACATACTTTGCGGGCACTTCCGAAGAAATGCCGGGGCCACCATTGGTCAGCGCCACGACAAGATCATAGAGCCGGACAATGCCCGAGCCGATAATCACGACGGCGGTAACAAGCACGCCCCGCATCATGGGCAGAACGATGGAAATATAGGTGCGCCAGGTCGGAATACCGTCGACGCGCGCCGCTTTCCAGATTTCCTCGTCCACGCCGCGCAGACCGGCCAGCATCAGCACCATACAGAAGCCGACACCCTGCCAGAGACCAGCGATCAGCAGTGCAAACAGCACCATGCGCGGATTGGAGATCCAGTCGAAGGTGAAATTGGTCCAGCCCAGATTGCGCATCGTACCTTGAAGGCCGAGCGTGGGATTCATAATCCACTGCCAGACCAGGCCCGTCACGATGAACGAAAGGGCGAAAGGATAAAGCATGATGGTGCGGAAGGCGCTTTCAAAGCGGATCTTCTGATCCATCAGCACCGCAAGCAGGAAGCCCAGAGTCAGCGTCACGACCAGTGACATCGAGCCATACATCAGCAGATTGGTGATGGAGATGTTCCACCGGTTCGTGCCGAAGAGGCGAGCATATTGGTCGAAGCCGACAAACTCATTTCGCGGCAACAGGCGCGAATTGGTGAACGAGTAGTAGATCGTCCAAGCTGTACAACCCACAAAGATTACGAGCACGGTCGCAATCATGGGCAAGGCGGCCACCTTGGCCGTAATATTATGCAGGAACAGCCTTTGGAAGAAGCCAGGACGTGTCGACGTCTCGGTCCCCTGAGCCGGCTGCGTGGCGACGTCCGCCATTATGCCTCTCCATGTAGAAGTGGCCGGCCTTGGCAATCAAGGCCGGCCATCGCTTACGCTAATGCGCCGGTTTCAGGCGCAGGGCCTTATTAGTCGGCCTGCTCGATGATCGAAGCATAACGCTCGACATAATCATCGACGGTGATGTTGTCGTCGGCGATGAACTCGAGGTTCAGGTCTTCAAGCTGCTTCTGGGTATCGCTCGAGAGCGAGAAGTCGCCGGAGGGCAGCAGGCCATTGTCCAGCAGAGCCAGAGCCTTGGTCATGCACGCATTGGCCTGAGACAGGTCGATGTCGGTGCGGATGGGCATGGAGCCCTTGACCATGTTGAACTTCAGCTGAGCTTCAGGCGAGATCAGGATGCGAGCCAGCTGCTCCTGAGCTTCGATCACAGCAGGATCGGTCCCTTCCGGCAGAACCGGGAAGAAGAACGAGTCACCGCCGCCGGTCAGCTGCGTGCCGAGGCCGAGAGCCGGGAGACATTCATAGTCTTCGCCGGGGACGCCGCCTGCGATCTGCAGGTCGCCCTGCAGCCAGTCACCGTGGATGTTACCAGCGGCATCGCCGGTCAGCAGCTGGTTACCAGCATCGCCGAACGAAGGAACCATGGTTTCTGGCGAAACAACGCTACGCAGCATGTCCATAGCTTCCGCAACCTTGCGGAATTCCGGACCACGAACAGCGTCGGCGCTCTTGTCGCGGTTGACCTGCATGACCAGATCGGAACCACCGATACCGGCCATCAGAACGCCCGGAATGCCGTTGATCGGCCAACCGGTGCCCAGTGCGAAGGGCAGAATGCCGGCTTCCTGCAGAGCAGGCCACGATGCGACATACTCGTTCCAGTCCTTCGGAACGGGCTGGCCGATCTTTTCGTAAGCAGCAGTGGAGAGCCACAGCCAGTCCCACGAGTGAATGTTGATCGGCAGACAGTAGAGACCGCCTTCGTAGCGGCAGGGCTCAAGCAGGTCCTGATCGACATAGAACGAGTCGATGTCGAGATCGGCGACAACGTCGGTCAGGTCGCGCATCAGGCCAGCCTGAATCAGCTCTTCAGCGTCACGGCCAGTGTTCATCTGGGTCGCGCCCATCGGGTTGCCACCGATGATACGGCTGATGATGACCGGGTTTGCGCCGGTGCCAGAGCCAGCAAGAGCCGAGTCGACCCAGGTGTTGCCGGTTTCTTCTTCGAATACCTTTGCGAATTCGGCGATAGCGGCAGCTTCACCGGCAGACGTCCACCAGTGCGTGACTTCCAGCTCAGCAGCATAGGCCGTAGAGCCGAGGAACGCGGTTGCCATAGCGGCGACCACTGCAAACTTTTTCATAGGTGTCCTCCCAACGAACATGAAGGAGCGAAAGCTCCAGCAATGCACCAGATGCATACATGCCTTTACCAGAAGGCAAGTCGCAACTGCGTGTAATCGATTGCACTACACGTTCCAAAATGGTTGTGCAATCGATTTCAGGAGTTTCATACAAGCCTTGCGGACGTGTCAAGATCGTTTTAGACCGTTTGGGTTACTGACAGCGAGAGGGGGCGCTGCCAGCGATGGACCAGCTCCAAAAAACGCCTACCATTCAAGACGTTGCGCGCGCCGCGAACGTGTCCGCCGCCACAGTAAGCCGCGCACTTTCTCGTCCGGAACGGGTTAGCGAAAGTACACGCGCCCGCATTTCGGAAGCTATCCATGCAACCGGTTACACGCTGAACCAGGCAGCGCGATCTCTTCGTCAGCGAAGTACGCGAACCATCCTTGTGGCGCTTCCGGACATCCGCAATCATTTTTTCTCGTCAATTCTCGACGCGATCGAGCGCGAAGCCACAAGTCGAGGCTACGGCATGCTGGTCGCAAGTCTTTATCTCGGCGAGGAAACGGCGCGTCGCCTGCAAGATTATATGCTGTCCAACCGAGCCGACGGGCTGCTGTTGTTCGATGGTTCGCTAAATCCCGACACTCTCAACGCAATTGCGCGCCCGCCCTATTCGGTGCCGATGGTGATAGCCTGCGAAGACATTCCTTCTGCCAATTTCAACACTGTTGTGACGGACAATATTCAGGCCGCAGAGCGGGCGACACGGCATTTGCTGGACCTCGGCCATAGCCGGATTGCGCATATCATGGGCCCGGAAAACAATGTGGTCGCACAAGATCGGCTGACCGGGTTCCAACTAGCCATGCAGCGCGCGGGTCTTACAGTGTCGCCCGAATGGATATTGCCGGGCAATTTCGGGATGGACAGTGGCTTTGCCGCTGCAAAGCGTCTTATCTCGCTGGCCAACTGTCCAACGGCAGTTTTCGCGGCCAACGACGAATCGGCAATCGGCCTCCTCTCCGGCCTGCGTCAGCATGGTCTGGAGTGTCCCCGCGACATGTCAGTAGTGGGTTTCGACGATCTTGGCGTGGCCGCACATTACGCCCC
>PJTZ01000089.1_pt1 | contig 92513 bp, 81 predicted proteins | sample 1512131 | NCBI WGS metagenome assembly PJTZ01 (sample SAMN08177679, study PRJNA422409) | Soil metagenome, whole genome shotgun sequencing project. | reverse complement strand
AGAAGCATATGGACAGCGATCAAGCGGTAAAATTAAACTACGCTTCAACTTATTCCGGTGTTGCAAACTATTGGAAAAACCGCCAGGGAATGATTGACGCATTGACTAAACACCGTACCGCAGTCACCAAACGCAAGCAAGAAAAGAAATTTCAAAAATGGGCGAACAAAAAAGCTAATCGGGCAAAATATGGCGATGTACTTTCCGACATTAATGCTTATTATGCCGCGACCAACGAAAAGGCGAGACATGATAACTATCTTATCGGTATGCTTCGTTCCTCGACATTTGCTCCGCTTCCTTACAGCTTGGGAAATGCTTTAAAACAGTATGCTGCGGCTAATGAAAAGGGACGTACGGACATGTTACCACGTCTGGAAAATGGAATTGCTGAGACCTTTGAAAACCTCTATCTTCCATTGGAAATTGACGTTTTGTCTGACGAATTGAACCTCTATGCTGCAAAAGCGGGAAATATCGCGCCTTATATACAGGAGCTCGCTTCCAAAAATAATGGCAATTTCAAAACAGTTGTTCAGACAGCTTTCGACCAAAGTATTTTTGCTTCGACAGACAAACTGAATTCGTTTTTAGCCAACCCGTCAGTAGACGTGATTGATAACGATCCACTTTACTTGATTTCCACCGCTTTAATGGATAAATACAGAGAAAGAACACCGGAGATAGAAGCTTTAGATAATAAATTCCAGTCGGCTTACCGCAAATATATAGCTGGTACATTGGAAGCAAATCCGAAAGGAAAATACTATCCAGATGCGAATTCCACTTTGCGGTTGACCTATGGAACAATCCGTGCCTTACCGAAGGATACTCGTAATGATGCGAAAATCAACAACTATACAACCCTAAAAGGTACAATTGCGAAATATCAACCCGGTGACGAGGAGTTTGATTTGCCCCAACGTTTGATGGATTTATATGAAGCGAAAGACTACGGCCGATATGCAGATAAAGACGGCCACATGTCAGTAAATTTCTTAAGCGATCAAGATATCACAGGAGGGAATTCGGGCTCTCCGGTACTAAATGGAAACGGCGAACTTATCGGTTTGGCCTTTGACGGAAATATTGAAGCCATGGCGGGTGATGTCATCTTTGATCCGGTCTTGCAACGCACCATATCAGTCGATATCCGTTATGTATTGTTCATCATCGATAAGTTTGCCGGTGCACAAAATATCATTGATGAGCTGAAAATTGTAGAATAATACCGTCAAACGAAATTTATTTTTCGTTTTTAATACAAAAATTGCACTTTACAACGTTGTTTTTGTATATTTAGCTTGTATTTTTAATCAGCTTAAAATATAATATTCATAAAAACTAAATTATTTTTTGAAAAATGGAAAACTACAACAAACTAAAAGACTTGGTAGCATCTATCGAAGCTGATGCAGACAAGTTCTTCAACAATGGTAATTCAGCTGCAGGAACTCGCGTACGTAAGGGTTTACAAGAAATCAAAACGTTAGCTCAAGAAATTCGTAATGAGGTAACTTCAAAGAAAAACGAAGGAAAATAGTTCTTTCATATGTATGACTTAAAAAGTCCGATTGCATGCAATCGGGCTTTTTTTTTAGGAACATAATGATCTCTTCTAAAGAAACATGGCCGCCAGTAATAAGTTAAATTGTTGATCCGTCATCCAACGCCCGAGAATGTCCTTCAGCCTACCTTGTGCTTCTTTACGCGTCATCGGCTGATCCCTTTTTCTACCTACAGTCGTTTTTAAAGTAGGAGAACCAAACTTCACATCTGTTGCATAAATATTGAAATGCTGCTCTGGTACAACTAATCCCAAAATCATTCCGGGAAGTCCATGTACTGTACCCGGTCCTGCCGATATTGGAATTTGGTCGGTATAGAATGCGACCACATATACCGAGTCTAATGTAACGCCATTGGCTCTACGGCAATCATATCCCGCGATGTTACGATATTCATTCGTAATCTTCCACTTTACTTGCAGCAGCGAGTCTTGGATGAGAACCGGAGATCCACCTAATTCAAAAGCGGATTTTAATGTGGATTTAGACAGGTCTTGATAGAGTGTCTGTTGATAATCAAGCAAACCCATCCGAATTAGATTATTAATGATGGGATCGTAAGTTTCAGAAACATTTTCCATACTCATTTCCTGTCCACGAAAAGAAACTTTTTTCTTCAATACAGCGGTCTCCGAAACCCTATCCTGCAATTCCTGAAAATACGTTTTGCTAAAATCACCGTCTTTTAACGTCGAGATATGTCGCCTGAGCAAGTTTTTGACGTGTACCGTCTTATCATAAAGAATAGTACCTTCCGTCGGGAAATAAGCATGTTGTGCCTTTGCCGCTCCAGTGATAAAAACAGCTGTCACTATTGTAATTATATAGATTGCTCTTTTCATTATTCTTTTCCTCCTTTCATGGATGTAAAATCCCAACTGACTTTCAACATGAAATATCGAGATATGGTATTGTATGTATTTTGTGAAATTGCGCTGCCCGATTGAAATCTCCTGAAACCTTTATTCTGGTTAAAAATATCGTTGACATAAAAATCCACAACAAGGCTTTCATCCTTTAAGAATTTCTTTGATATCCCAGGCTTGAATAACAAGAGTTCAAATTTCTCATTCAGCGCTTTTGTCGGCGCCTCATAATTATAAGTCATATTTCCATAAAAACTTAGTTTCCAAGGTAATTTCCAAGAATACCAAACATTGGTATTATAAACGAAACCAGAGCTGTTCAGTTCAGGTTGTAAAGAAGTTTCCATCAACCGCCATCCAGGATAAAAACCAATATTGAAATCGATATTCTTTGTTGTATTCTTAGAAAGGTTCAAACCGAAAGAGTAGTCATAATTCGTATTCTCGTTCAATTGTGAATTGATATAATTATAATAATTATTGTAGCTTCCATTTCCCGAAATACGCGCTTTCAACTGTATTTTTTTACTCACGTCAAAACCTCCACCTAGCCATATCCGACCATTATTTGCAACATATCCGTCCAAATTTTCATAGAACAACGTCCGCACACCGTTTTCGATCATTACATTCTGTTGAATCGCATTTCGGGTTTGCCTCCACTCTAGATCGACATATAAATTGGTCCCTTTCATCATATTATAGTTGCTATAATACATATTATATCGGTCGTTACGTGCCGGAGTCAGGTCTTCGTTCCCCACCACTATATTTAACGGATCCTGATTCTGTCGAAGCGGCTGGATCTGCGAGAGCGATGGCAGCGTATTCGAATGATTATAGTGAAAACCGACGGTTCTGTTGCCCCTAAAATTATACCGTAATCTTGCCGAAGGGTTGTAGGTAAAAAAGTCACGGCTTGCACTCAGGTCTTCGTAATTATTTTGTTGGAACATATCATCGTTCCTAAAATTATTTGTAAAATTAGCTTCGAATTTCTCCAGTTTATAGTTGAGGGCGACGTTAACCGCATTTCTTATCGTATTGAAATTAAAGTCACTGCTGAATACTTCATCAAAATCTGTATAATTACCATCGTCGTCCTTGTTGTAGGAGGTGTTAATGGCGTGTGCTCTTGACATATTATATTCATACCCGACAGAAGAGTTCAATTTGGAAGTAATCGGTTCGGTATAAGTCAATGAAGTGGTTATGCTATTCGATTGACGATCTATTTCTTTTTGTTGGTCTGTAGGAACGGACACGATATTACCACTGTTGTCTAAGGTATCAAGAGTAGAGTTCAAAAAGCCCGACCCTTTGTTATCACTGACATTTCCCCCAAACCGAAAGGATGCCGAACGCCCCGTTTTCTTGAACCGCCTTGTAAGATAACCCCGGTAGTTGAAGTCCGTGTTATCGGATATAGAACTCTCCGTTCTGTCGTTACTATTCACAAAGTCACCATTTTCATCCCAAGAAGAAGCCTCTGTGCGGCTATTCGATTCTGATTTGCCTTTTGATGCTGATAGATTGATCGTAAGGGTGGTCAATGAGTCTATTTTCAAGTCGTATTTTGTATTAAACCTATGCCTTCGGGCATCGGTTTCCCGAGTGGATGTACTGGATGTATTTAATTCTTCATTACCCGGCAAACTATTTCTGGATAGGGAGCTCTCTACCACGTCATTTTGGATCATGCCGTATTTATAACTTCCATTCAGTTTATGCTTATTTTCTTTCCAGGCGTCCAAAAAACTTACACCTGTACTCAGTGCTTCAGGCCTTCCTTTACCATCCCAGCGGTCGAAACTATCACCGCTATATATCATATACATATCTCCACCATCCGTCATTCCGGTCTCCATACTCGACATACCGAATTTCTCTGCTTCCTGCCAATTTAAACTTAGATTGCCGTCATTAGCTCCCATGAGATAAGCTCCAATTTTTTGGCTACCATTAAATTTGTTAAGGGCGAGCTTTCCTAAATAGAAATCATCCGTACCTCCCGCACCTTCTACCTTGCCAAACATTCCTTTTTTGGCATCCTCTTTCAATTTAACATTTATAGTCTGTATACGTTGCCCGTCATCCACACCTGTACGCTCTGTTTCTTCGGATTTCTTTTCATATAATTGAACTTTGTCCACCATATCTGAACGGATATTGCGCGTTACCAATGTCGGATCATCACCGAAAAACTCCTCACCATCCACCAGTACTTTCTCTACGGTCTTCCCTTGGGCAGTTATCTTACCATCCGCATCTACCGAAATACCGGGCAATACCTTTAATAAATCTTCTACTTTTGCATTTTTTTCAACAACAAAACTTGATGCATCATATTCTGTTGTATCTCCTTTTATAACGACAGGAATTTTACCGGTCACAATAACCTCTTCAATTAAATGGCTTATACTAGTCAATTTTACGTCCCCCAAATTCACGTCCCCATCATCTCCAATATGTTTAAAATAATCCCCGTATTTAGGATAGCTCACAATTACCAAATACGGAATCGTGTCTGGTTTAAGCAGCTTAAACCCACCATTTTCACCCGCTCTTGTATGCGCTATCAAAATAGAGTCTTTAGCTTGCAATAGCATTATCGTAGCGTTTACAAGTGAGGTTTGGTCGCTTTCATCCAGTACCTTACCCGTGATGGTTGTTTGTGCCCGCAAATGAGTAAAACAACCCAAAAAAAAGAGTGTAAAAAATAATATAGATAGTCTTTTCATTAAATTGGTAGCTAAAATTCATAAACTAACGCCTCTACGAAAATATCATAATTATATCACAATTCATTTTTTTTCGAAATCTTTAGCATTTTTTAACATCTTAGAATTTGTCTTTTCCTTTTTATTTAGCATAAATTATAATTGGTACTTTTCCTCTAAAAACATGTTTTCAATGGGTAGAGGAGAGCTAAATTAAAAGTTCATTTTATATGCAGAAGCGATTAAATTGCATATAAAAATGAATTTATTTAGGTTTGTAAAAACACAACATTATGCAGACAATAAAAGAATATGTCCAATCCAATAAGGATAGATTTTTAGAAGAATTATTCGCATTATTACGTTTCCCATCTATAAGTGCCGATTCCAAATACAAAGAAGACATTGTAAAGACAGCCAACTTTGTTGCCGATAAATTGAAAGAAGCGGGTGCTGACAGGGTAGAAGTTTGTCCAACGGCAGGAAATCCCATCGTTTACGGAGAAAAAATTGTTGACCCGTCTCTTCCGACAGTTTTGGTATACGGGCATTATGACGTACAACCAGCCGATCCTTTGGAATTGTGGGATACTCCTCCATTTGAACCTACCATCCGTGATGGAAAAATTTACGCAAGAGGCGCTGCGGACGATAAAGGGCAATTTTACATGCACGTCAAGGCATTCGAATACATGATGAAGAATAATTCCTTGACCTGTAACATTAAATTTATGATCGAAGGCGAAGAAGAAGTAGGCTCTGCCAATTTAGGAACTTTTGTCAAAGAGAATAAAGAGCGTTTAAAGAATGATGTCATCGTCATTTCCGATACGTCTATGATCAGTCTTGAACAACCTTCGTTGGAAACGGGATTGCGAGGACTTTCTTATGTAGAAGTAGAAGTCTCGGGGCCAAACCGCGATCTACATTCAGGCGTCTACGGGGGCGGCGTTGCGAATCCTGCAACCATCCTTGCTAAACTTATCGCCTCATTGCATGACGAAAATAATCATATTGCCATTCCCGGATTTTATGACGATGTCGCAGAATTAAGCAAAGAAGAAAGAGAGGCGTTGAACAAGGCTCCTTTTGATATAGAAGAATATAAGGCTGATCTGGGTATTGACGAGGTGTGGGGAGAAGAAGGGTATACAACAATCGAACGTACCGGAATCCGTCCAACGCTAGAGGTAAACGGTATGTGGGGTGGTTATATCGGTGAAGGAGCGAAAACGGTATTACCAGCTAAAGCTCACGCTAAAATATCCATGCGATTGGTTCCTAATCAAAATTCAGAAAAGATTACCAATTTGTTCAAAAAACATTTTGAAGCGATCGCTCCCCCTTACGTGAAAGTAGTGGTGACACCGCATCATGGCGGTGAGCCGGTAGTAACACCTACGGATAGTATGGCTTACCAAGCGGCCGAGAAAGCATTAGAAGAAGCTTTCAACAAAAAGCCTATTCCGACCCGCGGTGGAGGCTCCATTCCAATCGTAGCACTGTTTGAAAAAGAGCTGAACGTAAAGACTGTTTTGCTAGGCTTTGGACTTGACAGCGATAATCTGCATTCACCGAATGAAAAATACGGTATAGAGAACTATTTGAAAGGTATCGAAACTATTCCCTTATTCTTCAAATATTATGCTGAATTGAATAAATAGATTATAATTGTAGAGACGTGGCGTGCTACGTCTCTACGTATTAGGTATGACCAGAATCTTAAGAAGAATACATCTTTATGCATATTTTACCTCTGTCCTATTTTTCTTTTCATTAGGCTATCCCCTTCTATTTTATTATGCTAGAAATCCCAAAAAACACTACCGAAAATTGGTGTCTTTTCGAAGATGGATCAGCCTAGCAGGTATCTACGCTGTTGGCATCCGTATCCGTGTAGAATATGAAACGCCTATCGACTGGTCCCAAAATTATGTACTATGTGCCAACCATACTTCCTTCCTCGATATCACCATTTTAAACTATCTGTGTAAATCTCCTTTTTCCTTCATGGGGAAAATAGAACTTCTGAAAAATCCTGTCACGCGTATATTCTTTCAGACCATCGATATACCTGTCAAAAGAGACAGTAAGATATCCGCATTTAAAGCATATAAAAGGGCACTCGAGCTTCTTCAAGAGGGTAAATCATTGGCTATTTTCCCCGAGGGACGAATAGAACATGATTATCCACCTCTCTTGCACCGTTTCAAGTCCGGCGCTTTTCGGATGGCCTACGCAAACCAGACGCCTATTCTTCCCATCGTCATTCAAGATGCGTGGCAAATATTATGGGATGACGGAAAAACTTATGGCGCAAAACCCGGTGTCATCCATGTTAAAGTGCTCGCTCCTATAATTCCGAATGCTGATGGCGGTGAGGCATTCAGCTCCCTCGAAGCTGAAGTCTACCACAAAATGAAGGAAGCATGGAACATCTGTAACAAATAAATTGTATCTTATCCCCCACTTAACGCGAAACGCATGGAAGAGCATTATTTAATTCAAATAGAAGATATTGGAAGAGAATACGTCATCGGAGCGGAAAGGATACACGCTTTAAAGTCGGTATCCTTAAAAATAAAAAAGGGGGAGTTTGTTGCCCTCATGGGGCCATCTGGTTCCGGAAAATCTACTTTGATGAATATTTTAGGCTGTCTGGATACACCAACTAAAGGACAATATATATTAAACAACATTAATGTTTCGGAGATGAGTGAGAACGAACTGGCGGAGGTCCGTAACAAAGAAATCGGCTTTGTCTTTCAAACTTTCAACCTCTTACCAAAAAATTCGGCGTTGGAAAATGTGGCTCTTCCATTAATTTACGCCGGTTATAGTAAAAAAGAGCGGGAAGAAAAGGCCTTGCATGCTTTAGAGAACGTCGGGTTGGGAAATCGTGTTGACCATAAACCTAATGAGCTATCGGGTGGACAACGGCAACGGGTAGCCGTAGCACGCGCGCTCATTAACGACCCTTCCATCATTCTGGCTGACGAACCTACAGGGAACTTAGATACCAAAACATCCATCGAAATCATGGGCCTGGTGGAAGATATACATTCAAGAGGTAACACGATTATTTTGGTAACCCACGAAGAGGATATCGCACAACATGCACACCGCATTGTTCGTATGCGTGATGGACTCATTGAGGATGACTATCCTAATCCGGATATCAAGTCTGTACACCCGAGACTCGATGCTCTCAAAGAAAAAGGGTCTGATTTTGAAAATATATAATTTTATTTAACTGTACTACAACCAATTACATCAAAACATAATTAATAACAATCGTTTGACTTGATTTAGTGGATAATAATGTTATTTTTGCGAAAAAAAGGGATTCACTTAAATAGAGAGATATATGTATTGGACACTAGAACTTGCTTCACATTTGGAAGACGCACCATGGCCAGCGACTAAGGATGAGTTAATTGACTATGGTATTCGTTCAGGGGCTCCAGTTGAGGTAATTGAAAATCTCCAAGCCCTGGAGGATGACGGAGAGCCTTACGAGAACATTGAAGAGATTTGGCCCGACTATCCGACAAAAGACGATTTCTTCTTTAACGAAGACGAATATTAAAAGGAGAAGGTATTAATCCTTCTCTTTAAAAAGCGGTCTTACTTAAAAAGTACGCTTTTTATGCAAAAGATATTATCACAAGTTTTTCTTCTTTTCTGTTCCATTCAGCTCGTCACAGCACAAACCACTGAAACGGCCGTCCAAGACGATATTGCTCTTATCAAAGGTTTTATCTCCGATATAGCGGACGAAACGCAACGTCCGGATCTCATCTTAAACAGACATGTATTATTGGAACAGACGGAAACAGATGAACAATACGACTATTTGGAGGCCAGTATAGAAGAAATACGAATTAATCTCCAACCGAAAAACCTGAATGAAATAGAATACATCCCTTTTCAAGCATTGTCCAAACGGGAAACCCGAGATATCGATCCCGAGGGAAAACCTACGGATAAAATGTATTTCTTGCGCTACCGCAACCGTCAGATGTTAGCTGTCTATATCGCACAGGACAAAATCGCATCTTTCACGCTTGTATCGAAAGGCGACAAAGCACATTTTGTGACATATTAAAAGGAGATCGTCAATATTTTGAATAATTTTCACAATTTTTCTTGCATTTGATTAACAAATATTGGACATTTGCTATTGAATAGTAATAAAAATGAAACTTAATAATGTAAATAGAGCTTGGTGGTGGCACAACAGTTAATGTTGTGGCGAAAACCTATTGCTTGAAATTTTACATCAAAAGATAGTGGGCTTGCCTAAATTAGGCAAGCCTTTTTTTGTAGACTTTTGTCCTGAATAATATGAAAGAAATACTAGCTCATTTATTTGAGTATAAAACATTCACAACGGAAGAGGCATACAGCATTCTTACGAATATCGCGACGGGGAAATATGACCCACATCAAATAGCGGCTTTTATGACGACCTATGGCATGCGAAGCATCCGTGTAGAAGAGCTCAGCGGCTTTCGCAATGCGATGTACGACCTCTGCCAAAAGGTAGAGTTTCCCGGATATGACCTGATTGATCTGTGTGGTACTGGTGGTGATGGTAAAAATACCTTTAATATTTCCACATTGGCATCCTTTGTTGTCGCGGGAGCAGGCTATCATGTGGCAAAGCACGGCAATGTGGGTGTTTCTTCGGGATGTGGCTCTTCCAATGTAATGGAATATTTGGGCTATACGTTCACCAATAATCAGGATGAGCTTCAACGCCAGTTAGATGACGCTCGCATCTGTTTCTTGCATGCTCCGCTTTTTCACCCTGCCATGAAAACAGTTGCACCGATCCGAAGGGCATTGGGAGTCAAAACATTCTTCAATATGTTGGGCCCGCTTACTAACCCCACTAACCCTAAATTTCAGGCGGTGGGTGTATTTAGCTTGGAACTTGCCCGTCTGTATAATTATCTCTATCAAAAAACATCTAAGCAGTACAGTGTTATCCATGCGCTCGACGGCTACGACGAAATATCGCTCACGGGCGATTTTAAAATCATCGATAATCAAGGGGAGAAATACGTAAAAGTAGAGGATCTCGGTTTTTCGCCAATAACCCCTGTCGACCTCGCTGGAGGAGACACCGTGGAAGAAGCGGCTACTATCTTCCATCGCATAATCAGCGCGGAAGGCAATGATAAACAAAATAATGTGGTGCTGACGAATGCCGCTTTCGCTATCAAGACAATACATCCTGAAAAAACATTCGGAGATTGTTATTACGAAGCAGAATCATCCTTGCTGGGGAAAAAAGCATTGCAAAGTTTCCATAAATTGATTTCCGCATAACATGAACGATTTAAAAATAAAAGTATGTGGCATGCGCGAGCCAACAAATATCCAAGCTCTTGCCTCGCTTCCCATCGACTATATGGGGTTTATCTTTTATGATAAGTCAGCCCGCTATACGCCGGAGCTTCCAACCATTTCCATTCCCGATCAAATTAAAAAAACGGGCGTATTCGTGAATGCGGAAAAGACGTTTATTGATAAAAAAATAGCACAGGGTCTACAAGCTGTACAATTGCATGGACAAGAGCCGCCGACGTTCTGCCAGGACATCAAAGAAGGGCGCGTTGAAGTTATCAAGGCATTCGGAATTGACACCAATACACAATGGAAAGATTTTGCACCGTACGTCGGGATCGTTGATTATTTCCTGTTTGACACCAGCAGCCCACAACATGGCGGAACAGGTCGCACCTTTGATTGGGAATTATTGAAAAAATATCCTTATGCCGTTCCTTATTTTTTAAGTGGCGGGCTCGACCTCTCGAATATTCCAAGTGCATTAGCTATTACAGATGAGCGCTTGATCGGTTTAGACATCAACTCAAAATTTGAGGTAAAACCGGGATTAAAAGACATTGACAAATTAAAGCAAGCATTGAAAATAATCAAACATGAGTAAATATAACGTAAACGAAAAAGGATATTATGGTCCATTTGGAGGCGCTTACATCCCCGAAATGTTGTATCCAAATGTAGAGGAACTCCAAAAAAAATATTTGGAGATTATGCAGGAAGAGAGTTTTCAACAAGAATTTCAGGAACTGCTAAAAGATTATGTAGGACGCCCTTCGCCTTTGTATCTTGCCAAACGTTTGTCTGCACGTTATGGTGCAAACATCTTTCTAAAACGGGAAGACTTGAATCATACCGGAGCGCATAAAATCAACAACACCATCGGACAGATTCTTTTAGCTGAACGCTTAGGCAAAAAACGGATTATCGCAGAAACAGGTGCCGGCCAACATGGTGTCGCTACCGCTACCGTGTGTGCATTAAAAGGATTAGAGTGTGTTGTTTATATGGGCGAAATCGACATCCAACGTCAAGCACCGAACGTGGCTCGGATGAAAATGATGGGTGCTACCGTAGTTGCAGCACAATCCGGAAGCAAAACCTTAAAAGATGCCACCAATGAAGCCCTACGCGATTGGATAAACAATCCCGTAGACACACATTATATTATCGGCTCGGTTGTGGGCCCACACCCCTACCCCGATTTAGTCGCACGCTTTCAATCTATCATATCCGAAGAAACAAAGAAACAACTCGCAGAAAAAACAGGTAATAGTCTACCTGACTATGTGTTGGCCTGTGTAGGTGGTGGATCAAATGCAGCGGGAATGTTCTACCATTTCCTGGAGGATGAGCAGGTACAGCTTATCGCCGTAGAAGCTGCGGGACATGGGGTCGATAGCGGTGAATCAGCTGCGACAACTGCTTTAGGTAACGAAGGCGTATTGCATGGAAGCCGTTCTATCCTTATGCAAACAGAAGACGGCCAAGTCGTCGAGCCTTACTCTATCTCCGCCGGATTAGATTATCCTGGCATCGGACCTCAACATGCCTGGCTGTATAAAAGTGGGCGTGGAAAGTATGTCAGTATTACCGACGACGAAGCTATGGAAGCTGGTTTATTGCTTACAAAACTGGAAGGCATCATACCAGCAATCGAAAGTTCTCATGCTTTAGCCTATTTAGAAAAGATGACTTTTCAAGGCAATGAAAACGTCGTCATTTGTTTATCGGGTCGAGGGGATAAGGATTTGGACAACTATATGAAATATTTTGGCTTTTAAACTATGCAAACACAAGATATATTTAAAAACAACGCATCAAAAGGATTACTATCCATTTATTATACGGCAGGCTATCCAAATTTAGACAGTACGATTGCTATTGCCGAAAAATTAGAACAGGCAGGCGCAGACTTCCTGGAGATTGGTTTCCCCTATTCTGATCCGGTGGCAGATGGACCTGTTATTCAGCATAGCTCGGAGGTTGCCTTGAAAAACGGCATGACGCTTCAACTCCTTTTCCAACAATTGGAAGCGTTAAGATCACGCGTATCCATCCCCGTTTTTTTGATGGGATACTTCAATACCGTCTTACAATACGGCGTCGAAAACTTTTGTAAGTCTTGTCAGGCAGTAGGTGTGAATGGAGCTATTATTCCAGACTTGCCTATGTACGAATACGAAGAGCTGTATCAAGACATATTTAAGCAATACAGCATTAGCAATATCTTTTTAATTACGCCGCAAACATCCCCAGAACGGATACGAAAAATAGACGACCTTTCTCAAAGTTTTATTTATCTTTTGTCTTCCAATGCCACGACCGGTAAAAACCTGAAAGTGGGCGAACAGGCGGCACAATATTTTCAACGTTTGAAAGATATGAACTTAAAGAACCCATTGGTCATTGGTTTTGGAATTTCCGACAAGGATACTTTCCAGAAGGCTACCAATTACGCAAAGGGGGCTATTATTGGCAGTGCATTTGTTCGGTTATTGTCGGACGAAAACTATATGGACAAAATAGAATCTTTCATTAAGAGTATCAAAACACAATAGATAACACAAACTCTTTTGGCCTGTCCTCAAGCCCAGTTTTAGGACAGGCTATAAAGATAAAAACAGCAATCCTCTATTAGCTAACTTTCAAGGTTCTTTCACGTACCTCGAGTATACTTTAAATATACCGATAGCTATTAACAAAAGTGACGCCGCTAAAGAGAAAAGAACCCTAGGTTCAGACATTAATTGTTCCATGTCGATTAGTTTTATGATGTTTAAATTTAATATCTTCTTTACTTAAAAACAATACCTACATTTAATTTTTTTTGCTTTTTTTTAGCAAAAAATTTTAAAAATCTTTTGCTTACCTTTGTTTTTAATGAGAGCATTCTTATCGAGCATAGTTTTATTCTTTTACACGTTAACGTGTACAGGAGCTACTATCTACATGCACCAATGTCATGGAGGCTCGTTGGTTATGCTCCAAGATAATGCTGATGAACATCACCAAAGCTGTTCTATATGTCTAGACCATGAACATGAAAAAGAATCTTCTTCATCCCATGTTTGTGATGTGGATAAGGATGATTGCTGTAGAGACATCAAAATAGACTTAAAGAAAGGACAAGAAGAGGTTGAAAGCACACCCTCTTCCTTTAACTTTATGACACTATCGCCAGCTACGCTTTCTATCATCTGGCTAGTGGTTTTTCAGCCACATTATGACACGCAAAAAATAAACACCGGATCTGATCAGCTCCTTCTGGCAAAACGATCCACGCCGACCTACCTCCTCCACTGTAACTTCCGAATTTGATTTTGACGTAAAGGTGTAAAGCCGTAAAGGTTTTACCTATTCACGAATCAACAACTTTACAAATCAACGATTTCAAGATTTACGAAGAAAAATCAAATGACGAAATATAATGAACAGCATATATAAAGGACTTATTACCTTACTTTTTATCAGTATATATACAATCGGCTTTGCACAACAAGATAGCACAATTACCTTTGAAGTAGCAGGAAATTGTGCCATGTGTAAACAACGGATTGAGAAAGCCGCGAAAATAAACGGTGTTTCCCAAGCAACATGGACCCCCCAGGATGGTATGGCGACAGTGGCCTTCGATCCAAACGTTACTTCCTCCAAAAACATTAAACAGTCGATTGCCAGCGTTGGGCATGATACGGATGAAGTACGAGCAAAGCAAGAAGTTTATGAAGAACTCCACCAATGTTGTTTATATGACCGCCTTGGTGAGGAAAAAAATACTGCCGAGCATGATGATGACCATCATAACCATGACCATGAACACGTTGTTCGTGGTGTCGTGGTACAAGAAAACAACCGTGGCGATCTAACACCTATTGCGGGTGTAAACGTACATTGGCTCGAAAACAAAACAACACAGAAGCAAAGCAATGAAGAGGGCGTGTTTGATATCAAACACGAAAAAGGCTACAGAAATCTCGTGGTAAGCTATGCCGGTATGCAACCCGACACGATAGAAGTAGAGAACCTGCACGAAATATTGGTTGTTCACGCGAAAAATAACGTCTTAGGAGAAGTGGTTGTTTCCAGACGACAACGCACGGCTTATGTAGATAAATTGAACGCTAACCGTGTGGAGACAATTACGGCAAGAGAACTGTTTAAGGCTGCTTGCTGTGATCTTAGCGAGAGTTTTGAGACAAACGCCTCCGTGGATGTCGTAGCGAGTGATGCAGTAACAGGTGCAAAACAAGTACAACTATTGGGCTTGAGTGGAATATACACGCAATTAACAGTCGAGAACCTCCCTGGCCCTCGAGGATTCGCATCACCCCTAGGCTTAAATAGCATGGCTGGGCCTTGGATAGAAGCTATACATATCAGTAAAGGTATGGGATCAGTGGCAAACGGTTTCGAAAGTATGTCGGGGCAAATCAATGTGGAATTGAAAAAGCCACACGATACGGACCGGCTCTATTTTAATGCTTATGCCAACAACATGGGGCGTACGGACGTGAATTTAAACCTAGCTCAAAAAATAAATGACAAATGGTCTGTGGGGCTTCTTTTACATGATAATTTCATGTACAACAAGAATATGAATTTCAGCAACAACGGTTTTAGAGATATGCCTGTAGGTAATACTTTTTCCGGGATAAACAGATGGCATTATGAGGATGGCAAAGGCTTAGTTGCACAGTTTGGCATTAAGTATTTAAGTGACGACCGCACGGGAGGAGAAATCGATTTTGATAAAAAAACCGATAAACTGACGACCAATCGATATGGTCTTGGATTTGACATTGACCGCGTGGAAGGATTTGCTAAAATTGGTTATGTTTTCCCGAATCATAAACTACGTAGTATCGGGTTGCAACTCTCCGGTTCACATTTTCGTCAAAACAGCTTTTTCGGTCTAACAACCTATGACAATGAACAGAATAGTGGATATGCCAACCTCCTTTATCAAGATGTTATCGGCGATGTAAAGCACAAATATAGAGCTGGTTTCTCCGTATCATATGACAAATACAACGAAAACATCCTCGAATACGACTTTCGTCGGACAGAAACCGTATCGGGGGCATTTCTTGAATACACCTACGCTCCCAGCGAAAAATTGGATGCGGTGTTGGGTCTGCGGCAAGACTATAATAGCATTTACGGCTGGTTTACCACACCGAGGGCGGTGATTCGCTATGCGCCCACCAACACGACTACATTTCGGTTAAGTTCCGGAAGGGGGCAACGTACAGCCAATATTTTTGCCGAAAATCTGGGCATATTTGCATCTAGTCGCGCAATAGACTACGAAGAACTCGCCAACAGTAATGGAACAGCCTATGGACTGAAACCAGAAGTATCTTGGAACACAGGACTTACTTTTGATCAAGATTTCCGATTATTCGGTAGAGAATCGGGTATATCGCTCGAACTTTTCCACAACAACTTCACCAATCAGGTGGTTGTAGATTGGGAAGATCCCAATGCAGTATCTTTTTATAATTTAAACGGGAAATCATACTCTAATAGTTTACAAGCTGAATTTAGGTTTATGCCTGCCCAACACTTTGAAACCAGAATGGCTTACAGGCTATTGGACGTTCAAACGGACTACGTGGATAATGGACGTCTACAAAAACCGTTGACAGCGAAGCACAGAGGATTCATCAATATGGCATACAACTTACATAGCGGATGGAGTTTTGATTATACATTGAATGTGGTGGGTAAAAAACGTCTGCCGTCTACCGCCGGCAATCCTGTTGATTATCAATTGGCAGCCTATTCTGATGCCTACGTCACGATGAACGCACAAATTAGCAAAAGCTTTGGTGCGGATAAGAACTTCACCATATATCTTGGTGGGGAGAATTTGACAAACTTCTATCAGAAAGATCCGATTCTGGCATTCGAACAGCCATTTGGGGAGCATTTTGACACGAATCTTTTATGGGGCCCGATAACCGGCCGGATGTTCTATACCGGAATACGATATAACATTAAATAATATATAGGGGGGGAGATTCTCCCCTATATTTTTTTCATTTCCTGATACAACCGGGCTGTCGGCAATCCCACCACGTTTTCATACGGACCTGTAATAGATTTTACCCCGATAAATCCTATCCATTCTTGGATTCCATATGAGCCCGCCTTATCAAACGGGCAATAATTTTCCATATAAAAAATAATTTCTTCAGCTGACAAGGGATAAAATTCCACTTGTGTTTCTTCAACAAAAGAATGTAGCTTTCCTTGATACCGCAATGCTACGGCTGTCAATACAATATGATGACCACCTTGCAGCTTGTTCAGCATCTCAAAGGCTTCTTTCTCGTCACCGGGCTTCCCTAAGATTTCATCCTGATGGACAACAATCGTATCGGCCGTGATAACCAATGTATCATGAAATGAAGCACTGTCAAATCCTTGAATTTTGTTGGTAGCAATATGTTCAACGACTTCTCGCGGTGATTGCTGTTTATCAAAATGTTCATCTGTCTCTTTGACGATAACTTGAAAATCAAACCCCATCTTTTGCATGAGTTCTTTCCGCCTAGGCGATTGCGATCCCAAGACAATAGGAATATCTTTGAATTTATTTAATAGCATTATATTTGAATTTAACGGAATCACGTAGCGCTATAGATATATAGAATTAGATACTTTTTATTTTATCATCGTCATCATACCATTTTTTTTGCAGCTTCAATATCTTTTCAATAACGTCCCGCACACACCCCTCCCCACCTTTTTTCGGGGAGATATAGTGCGCGACTGCTTTTACTTCTTCCACAGCATCTAGTGGACACATCGCCAATCCGACCTCTTTTAAGCAATGTAAATCGGGCATATCATCTCCCATAAAACCAACGTTCTCTAATGCAGCATCATAACGGAGAATAATTTCACGCATTAATGTAAGTTTATCTGCAATATCAAGAAAAACATCTTCTACTCCGAGTCCACGAAGGCGATGCAATACGCCTTTCGATTTTCCACCACTGATAGCGACGATACGAAGATCCCGCTTAATTGCCAATTGTATGGCATAGCCATCTTTAATAGAAAATCGCCTTAATTGCTCACCTTGCTCAGTGAGAAGTACCGAGCCGTCTGTAAGAACGCCATCGACATCCAGAAAAAGAACTTTAATGTGAGCAAACTGTTGTAAAATCATAAAAATAGTTGATTAATCAAAGTCAAATTCTTATCAAAAACCGTCATATCATCAGAAATTTGTCAGATGTTAGTTACATAGGCAACTATACCTTCGAAAGCCTTGACAAATATGATTTTTCGACGTACTTTTGTAGTGTAATCAATGAGGAAAATCAAAGATTACAATATTAAAATTGTCTTTTCATAATTTAGGTTTATAATTGGTTAGTAGCAAACCCTGGCGCCCATCGCCAGGGTTTTGTTTTAGAGGCAACTTTGCCTTTCTATCTTTTTACTTACGATTTTCCTTTCCCGCCCGGTGTTGGTTTAGAAATTGAAGAACGCATCTCCGTATCAGCCTGCATATTTTGCATTTTATAGTAATCCATGATACCTAGATTTCCATTCCGGAAAGCTTCAGCCATAGCTAATGGAACCTGTGACTCAGCTTCGATGACTTTCGCTTTTGCTTCTTGTGCCTTAGCACGCATTTCCTGCTCGGTAGCCACTGCCATAGCGCGACGTTCCTCCGCCCGGGCATTTGCCACTTTCAAATCCGCTTCTGCTTGATCTGTCTGCAATTTAGCGCCCACATTTTCTCCGATATCGATATCGGCGATATCAATCGATAAAATTTCAAATGCTGTTCCAGAATCCAAACCTTTAGAAAGCACCGTTTTAGAGATATTATCGGGATTTTCCAATACTTCTTTATGGTCTACAGCAGATCCAATGGTCGTCACAATACCTTCTCCTACCCGAGCTAATATCGTTTCCTCTCCTGCCCCACCAACCAGTTGATTGATATTGGCCCGCACTGTCACTCTTGCCTTCGCAATGAGCTGTATACCGTCCTTTGCAACTGCAGCAACCGGTGGTGTATTGATGACTTGTGGATTTACAGACAACTGTACTGCATCAAAGACATCCCGCCCAGCGAGGTCAATTGCAGTAGCCAATTTAAAATCAAGTGGAATATTCGCTTTATCCGCCGAGATAAGCGCTTTAATAACTTTATTTACATTGCCGCCCGCAAGATAATGAGTTTCAATTTCATTCGTAGAGATGCGTAGTCCAGCTTTTGTGGACGTAATCATCGCATTGGTCACCAACGAGGGTGGCACCTTCCGCAGGCGCATCAACACTAAATTTAAAAGACTGATTCTCACATTGGAAAGCTGCGCCGTAAACCAAAGGTTCACCGGCAACAAGTATATCAGCACAAAAAAGGCAACAACTCCTCCTACAATAATTAAAACTAAGCTAATTTCAGGTCCCATACATTATAATATTAATTTAAGTAAGTCCTTAAAGATATTATTTTATTTCGCATTTTAAGCAACTTAATTGATAATAGCGAACCTTCATGAGTGCAAACCTTGCAAGGGTTTTGCTCTTAGCAAGAGTCCGAACTGAATAAATTATTTTTGGATATAGACAGCTTTCTATCAGCCAATTGTTATTTTTGTAGCCGACGGGCATCTATCTTTTAGAAAAACAAATTATTAATTAGACATGGGTTCGATTATTCTTCGAGATTGGCCTTTAAAATACTATGCGGATAAACACGTCGCATATCATTAGTTTGATATCAAAATGAAAAAAAACGTACGCCTAAAATGGCAATTGTTCATTGGGATAACAATGACCTATATCTTAATTATAGGTGCTGCCATATACTTTTTCAACGGCATTGATAAGCAGATCAAAAAGTTCAAGGAAATTAGTTCCAAGCTACAAGACCAAGCTAGCTCACTACAAGAACTTCATAATATTGTCGACGAATTCAGTCAATCTGCCGATGCTTCAAAAACACGAACTTATGTATTGATTAGTTTGCTGATGCTCATCCTGCTGTACATCATTACCAGGATCGTAGTAACCATGCGTGAATTAGGACAACGCTCTAAAGAGACCCATTTACTGAACAAGGAAATTAAAGCCGCTCAAAAACAAATTGAAGACAGCAACTGGGTATTGATAGAATCTAGCAAGCTTAATGAGCGGATCAGTGGCATCGACGACGAAAACGAGATCGCCCGAATCGCTTTTGAGACAATCTTAGAAACAATAAACCCACATGCTGCAGCTTTATATATACGAAAGGTAGATTCTTATGAATATATATTAAAGCAACAAATTGGTGTAGATAGTATATCCAAGTTACCGGAGTCCTTTCTCGAAGGCGAAGGCTTGATAGGGCATGTTGCAAAAAACAAAAAACGACAGGTTATCCATGAAAATGTGGGGAAAATACTTAGCTCCTCCAGTTCTCTGAGTTCAAATCAAGTTCAGACTATCCTTTTATCACCTTGTGTAGAGGATGGCCGAACATTGGGCATACTTGAAATCGGAGGTAACTATACCGATGATGTCTTGCCAAGAATCACAGGCTATATAGAACGAATTGCACGTGTTTTAGCTATCGCTATAAAAAGCGGACAGGCGCACATGTTGGTAGAAAACCTTTTGGAAGAAACACAACAACAAACGGAGGAATTGGAGGCGCAGCAGGAAGAACTGCGTATTACCAACGAAGAGCTTATCTATAAAACGAATTTACTGGAAGCGTCGGAAGAAGAGCTACGTGTGCAACAAGAAGAATTGCAACAAGCGAATATCGAATTAGAAGAAAAAGCAAAACAACTGACGTCACGCAATGAAGAGCTGAACGCAGCGCAGAAAACAGTGGAAGAAAAGATCAAGGAGGTAGAGCTTGCCAGCAGGTATAAATCGGAGTTTATGGCAAACATGAGCCACGAACTTAGAACGCCGCTTAACAGCATCTTGATTTTAGCAAAACTCTTACAAGATAATAAAGCGGAAACACTCAACGCCGATCAAGTCAAATATGCTTCTGTTATTCACAGTGCGGGCAGTGACTTGCTACAGCTCATCAACGAGTTATTAGATCTTGCCAAGATTGAAGCGGGGAAAGTGGAACTCAACCAAGATATTATACGAACGCGGGAATTTGCAGACAACATTGAAAGTTTATTTGCTACTGTTGCGCAGAAGAAAGGCATACAATTTGACATCACTATCCATGAGGACGTAGCTTCAACCTTTGTTTGTGATGAATATCGGCTAGAGCAGATACTTAAAAACTTTCTTTCAAATGCCTTCAAATTCACGGATAACAAAGGAAAGATCCAATTAGCCATTACACGCGAGAATGAACACTTAAAATTCGCCGTTTCCGACACGGGAAAGGGTATATCCAATGAAAAACAACAGTTGATTTTTGAAGCGTTTCGCCAAGAGGACGGTTCTACAAGTCGAAAATATGGCGGCACGGGGTTAGGCTTATCCATCAGTAGAGAAATTTCTATATTATTGGGAGGGCATATCACGTTAACCAGTGAAATTGATAAAGGGAGCACATTTACGTTAACCATCCCCTATCAAGCAAACGAAAAGAACGCCTCGCAAAAACAACAATCCACAACAAATACGGTTCTCGATGTAGAACCAAAAGATATAACAGTTACTGGCGCTACACCGATTCCTGCTGCAGCAAAGCATGAAAACGAAACAGATGCAACCCGCACGCTGCTAATCGTGGAAGATGATATTAATTTCGCTGAGATCTTGCGTGAATTTGCCGAACTATATGGCTTTCAGGTCATGTTGGCACACAACGGTGTCGACGGCATACAAAAAGCAAGGCAATTTAAGCCACAAGCCATGATATTGGATGTCATGTTGCCGATATCTGATGGTTGGGAAGTATTACGTACATTAAAAGCAGATGCCGAAACAAAGCACATTCCTGTGCACATGATGTCTGCCGCCACTTTCAACCAGCGCGAGTTTATTGAAAAAGGGGCTATTGGTTTCCTATCAAAACCAGTCTCCGAAGATGCGTTAAGAAAAGCCTTTGAAAATATTCAGCTCAATATTAACAAAGGAATCAAAAAAGTATTGTTGGTCGAGGATCAGGAATTTCAGAGCGACGTTATAAAATCGGCATTTGCTGAACATAACATCAATGTTATCCAAGCGTTCTCGGCCCAATCTGCCCTTAGTAAACTGCAAGAAGAACAAAATATCGACTGTGTCATATTGGATATCAAACTCCCGGATGCAAATGGATTGGATGTCTTAGACCAGATTAAGTCTATGCCCTCCTACGCGGATACACCTGTTATTATTAATACAGCTTATGATCTTTCAAAGGAACAGATAGAGCACATCAGATTGCATACAAAAGCCATGGTACTCAAATCTGGCAAAAGCAATAACCGATTGATAGACGAGGTTACATTATTCCTAAATAAAATCAGTTCGGACGATTATACACCTATAAAAAATATCGACAAGCTCAAAAAGAATAATCAGCAATCAGATAACCTTGAAGGAAAAAAAGTACTGATTGCCGACGATGATATGCGTAACGTTTTCGCTTTAACAACAACACTCCAGGAATATAATATGGAAATTGAAATTGCCAACAACGGTTTAGAGGCAGTGGAGATCGCCAATAATAATATCGGAAAAATTGATATTGTGTTGATGGATATTATGATGCCGGAAATGGATGGTTATGAAGCGATAAAGAAAATAAGGGAGCATAAACAGAATGCTAATCTGCCTATTATCGCCGTCACCGCAAAGGCAATGCAGGGCGATAGGGAAAAATCTATACAGATTGGTGCAAGCGATTATATCAGCAAACCAATCGACATTGACAAATTGATATCGTTGATGCGCGTATGGCTAAGTTAACATCATCCCACATCAGCTTTCAAGAACTCCAAGACATTGTAGAGTTAGTGGGGAAAGTATCCGGCTTTAACTTAATGGGTTATAGCAAGTCTTCATTAAAACGCCGTGTACAACGTGTGATGGATTTAGAACGCATGGATGTTGTGGATTTAAAGAATGCGATTATCAATGTGGAAGGTTTCCACACGTATTTAATGAATGAGATTACGGTCAACGTAACGGAGATGTTTCGGGATCCGCTTTATTATAACGCATTACGTACGGATGTCTTCCCCTATCTTGAAACCTTTCCACGCCTCAAGTTTTGGAGCGCGGGGTGCTCTACGGGGGAAGAAGTGTATTCCTTAGCTATCATGTTGACGGAGGCGGATTTATATAACCGTAGTTTCATCTATGGTACGGATGTAAATAGCAACGTATTGGAAGTGGCAAAAAAAGCGATCTATCCGCTTAAAAGCTTCAAATTATATACCGAAAACTATAACGGAACAGGCGCATTCAATAGCTTGTCAGATTATTACACAGCCATGTATGATGCTGCTATTATCCACGCAGATATCCGAAAAAACATCCTCTTTTCCCAACATAATCTTGCAACAGACTACGTATTCAATGAATTCCAATTCATATCCTGCCGCAATGTGCTTATCTATTTTGATCTAGAGCTCCAAAACCGTATATTTCATTTGTTTTACGAGTCGCTAAGCGAATTTGGATTTTTATGTCTAGGTACGAAAGAAACATTGTTCAACCATAAAATCATGTCTAAATTCAAGGTCATCAACAAAAAGTTTAACATTTATCAAAAAATAAAGTGATGGAAAAAGCGGATGACGTCATTTTAATTGGAGGGAGCGCTGGTTCATACACGTTAATTATCGATATGATGGAAGCTTTACCCGAGATATTCTCTCCGGCAATCGTCATTGTCATTCATCGTAATCCCAAATTTACCACAAGGATAGAAGATACACTTTCTACAAGGCTAAAAAAAGAGATCGTTCAAGCGGAGGACAAGGCGCATATATTAAAAGGAGGCATTTATTTCGCAGCACCGGGTTATCACCTGTTAGTCGAGCCTGATAAAACATTTTCCCTAGATATATCAGAACGTGTACGTTTTTCACGTCCTTCTATCGATGTGTTATTTGAAACCGCAGCAGAGGTATACCTTGACCACTGTACAGCATTTCTACTGTCGGGAGCTAATCAAGACGGCACGGATGGAATAAAGCAGTTGCAGCGAATGGGGTCGAAAGTCATTGTACAATCGCCCACAGAAGCCTTAATTTCAACAATGCCCAAGCACGCTATTGAGGCGAATGGACATGTCGAGATATATAATAACCGACAGATTATGTCGTATTTCAGGACTTTAAAATAAATCAACATGAAGCATGTTAATCTTCTCATTTTAGATGACAAGGAAGAAAACATCATCAGTTTATCTGCATTACTTTCGGAAGTCGAACACATCAACATCATCAGTTCGACCGATCCGAATGAAGCGCTTAAAATTTGTTGGAAAAACGATATCGCGATTGCCTTGGTAGACGTGCAAATGCCCGAAATAAATGGTTTTGAATTTGTTTCACTGCTGAAATCAAACCCAAAGACCAACCATGTCATGGCCATCATGGTAACGGCAATTTCCAAAGAAGACAGGTATTTGTTGAAAGGGTTGGAAAGTGGGGCGGTCGACTACCTCTATAAACCCCTCAATCCCGAGATCACGGTCGCAAAAGTAACCTCTTTTGTGCAGCAAATTCACATACAGGAGGAAATCAAACAAAAGAACATTGCGTTGGAAGAATCGCAAAGACAACTTATCCTTGCAAAAGAAGAAGCGGAGGAGGCGCGTCGATCAAAAGAAAGTTTCCTTGCTAACATGAGCCACGAAATAAGAACTCCAATCAACGGCATTGTTGGTATTATACACATCCTCCGAAATACGCAACTTAATGATGAGCAACGCGACTGGATCAATCGGTTAGACAGTGCTTCAAACTCGCTTTTATTAATCATCAATGACATCTTGGATATATCCAAGATAGATTCTGGCATGATGAAAATAGAATATGAGAATTTTTCCATCCACAAAAAATTGATGGACATCAATAACTTCTTTAAAATAAAGGCACTCGATAAAAGTCTCGCATTTGAGACGGATATTGACCCGCAACTACCGGAATATATAAGAAGCTCCCCTATCCGTATACAGCAAATCATTAACAACTTTATATCCAATGCCCTAAAATTTACGGAAGAGGGAAAAATCACGTTGAAAGCAAGTGTCGTTGAACAGGTGGACTCGCAATACACGATTAAGTTCACCGTAACAGATACGGGAATAGGCATCAAACCGGAAGCGATCGAAAAGATATTCTTAGCTTTTGAACAAGGTGACGACGGTATTACGAAAAAATATGGTGGAACGGGACTGGGACTTGCTATCGTAAAGAGACTGGCAGACTTGCTACATGGAAAAATCGAAGCAAAAAGCACGTATGGAAAAGGTTCCGAATTTTCTTTCCAAGCTACTTTCGAAAAAGTAGACGATTTTAGGCAGGAAGAAACACTAGATACAAAAGCTATTTCATCATTACATAAATTTAATAATGTCCGAATCCTTGTAGCAGAAGATAACGAATTAAACAGTTTTATGCTCGTGCATATCCTTAAATCTTGGGGTTGCGAGGTCGATGTGGCAAAAAATGGTAGGATAGCCATAGAACATGTAAATGAACACGACTACGACCTTATTATGATGGATACGCACATGCCCGTTATGTCAGGATTCGAAGCGATACAAGAGATCAAAACGCACCCTAATCCGAAGAAAGCCTATACACCTATTATCACTATTTCAGCATCGGTATTACAACACGAACAAGCTGCGGCGTATGAAGCGGGGGCAGATAGCGTAATCGGGAAACCTTTTGATCCTATAGATTTATATCAGAAAATTGACAAACTTATCTCAAAAAGGGGATAATGTCTTGATTATAAAATAATATTAGCTAAATTTGCTTAAAAGCATACACATCTATAATTTATATTTAACTTTCTTTAAAATGAAAAGATTATTTGTTTTTCCAGCGATCGCTATCGCAATGTCGTTTGCGGCTTGTGGTGGTTCAGAAAATAAAAACACGTCAACTACAACAGAAGAAACAACTACAACTACTGGTTCGGGAAGTGCAACAACAGAAACTGTTCCAGGCATTGAAAATGTAGAATTATCCAATAAACTTGAGATACAAGGTAACGACCAAATGAAGTTTGACAAGGAGCTTTTACGTGTGAAAGCTGGTGAAGAAGTTCAGCTAACGTTAAAAAACGTCGGTGAGTTACCCAAAGAGTCTATGGGTCACAACTTCGTTATATTGGCTCCAGGCGTAGATGTAGCTACATTCGGCGGAGAAGCTGTTGCTGCTGCTGACAACGACTACATTCCTAAAACATCTTTAAGTTCGGTCGTTGCACACACGAAGTTGTTAGGGCCAGGTGAAGAAGATACAATTACATTTACGTTAGAAAAGGGTGTATATACCTACATTTGTAGTTTCCCCGGACACTTCGGCGTAATGCAAGGTAAAATCGTTGCTGAGTAATAAGATAATTCATAAATCAGCTTTACAAAAGGCGCTTATCTGTGATAAGCGCTTTTTTATTTTACGCATTAAATACAATTAAATTTATTTAAATCGTTAACTTTGCGACCGAAACTACAATACTATTTTTATGCAATACGACGTAATCGTTATAGGAAGCGGCCCCGGTGGATATGTTGGCGCTATTCGCTGTGCTCAGCTTGGACTAAAAACGGCTGTAATCGAGAAATATAGTACTTTTGGGGGGACCTGTTTAAATGTAGGCTGTATCCCTTCCAAAGCATTATTGGATAGCTCAGAGCATTACCACAATGCAGCACACAATTTTGAAGCACATGGTATCGGTTTAAGCAACCTCAAGATAGACGTGAAAAAGATGATGGAGCGTAAAAATGAGGTTATCTCGCAAAATACAGCCGGTATTACGTTTCTTTTTAAGAAAAATAAAATAGACACCTACGAAGGCATCGGGTCTTTCGTCGATAAAAATACGATTAAGGTTACTAAAAAAGACGGCAGCACGGAAGAGCTGAAAGCAAAAAATGTCATTATTGCCACGGGTTCGAAGCCTACAGCGCTCCCTTTTTTACCAATTGACAAGAAAAGGATCATCACTTCTACAGAAGCCTTAAATCTCCAAGAAGTTCCTAAACATCTTATCGTCATCGGCGGTGGTGTGATTGGGTTAGAATTGGGGTCTGTTTATGCGCGACTTGGAGCAAAGGTATCCGTAGTGGAATTTGCTAAATCTATCATCGGTACGATGGACGCCGGTTTAGGGAAAGAGCTTCAACGCGTGTTAAAGAAAAATCTAGGCATGGAATTTTTCTTAGGCCATAAAGTGACCGGCGCTACCGCGAAAGGCAAAAAAGTAACGGTAACAGCGGAAAATCAAAAAGGTGAGACTGTTTCCTTAGAGGGCGATTATTGTATTGTTGCTGTCGGAAGAACCGCCTATACAGAAGGTCTTGGACTAGACAGTATCGGCATCAAAACCGAAGAACGCGGAAACAAAATCTCTGTTAATGAGCATTTAGAAACATCTGTGGAAGGCGTGTACGCAATCGGCGATGTCGTAAAAGGTGCTATGCTCGCCCACAAGGCGGAAGATGAAGGTATCTATGTAGCGGAACGCATTGTAGGACAAAAACCGCACATTGATTACAACCTGATACCTGGCGTAGTATATACTTGGCCAGAAGTGGCTTCTGTCGGAAAAACAGAAGAAGAGCTGAAAGAAGCAGGCGTAAAATATAAAGCAGGTTCGTTTTCTTTTAAAGCATCCGGACGTGCTAAAGCTTCTGGAGATACCGACGGTTTTATTAAAGTTTTGGCGAATGCCGAAACAGATGAAGTATTGGGTGTACACATGATCGGGCCACGTGCAGCTGATATGATCGCAGAAGCCGTTGTAGCAATGGAATACAGGGCATCAGCCGAGGATATCGGTAGAATATGCCATGCACATCCAACATTTACGGAAGCGATAAAAGAAGCAGCATTGGCTGCGACAGCAAACAGAGCAATTCACGCTTAAATAAGAAAAAGGCAAGATAAATATCTTGCCTTTTTCTATTAATATATAATTATGAATTTTTACACACGAAAATGGATAAAGCCAGAGGACCTAAACCCAAATGGCTCTTTGTTCGGCGGAACATTGTTACGATGGATTGATGAAGAGGCCGTTATCTATGCCATCGTACAACTCGGAAACCCAAAGATAGTAACTAAGTACATATCTGAAATCAATTTTGTAAGCTCTGCGCAACAAGGTGATATCATCGAAATGGGAATTGAAGCCATTGCGTTTGGACGCACATCGCTAACCATGCGATGTGAAGTACGGAATAAAATCACACGCAAGACTATCCTATCTATTGACAAATTAGTATTTGTAAATCTAGATGAAGATGGCAATCCTACTCCCCATCATAAAACGGAAATCACGTATGCCTATATGGGTATAGAACGGAACGGCGAGTAGCTTATCGGGCAGAGACTATTTGTTTCTTGACGTCACGCTCTACCCAAAAGGATACAATAGGGATCAAGGATGCCAAAAAATATTTTAACACGCGGCTAATGGGCCATTTATATTCGTTCCAGCACATGATCAGCAGAATAACAAACAGTACTACTAAAAAACCGTGAATAGAGCCGGCGATACGAACGGCCTCCGGAATATCTGCCAGATATTTCAAGGGCATGGCGATGAAGAAAAGTATAACAGTGGAGATAGCCTCCCACAATGCAATTTGCTGAAAAATACGTAGCATAATGATCGATTAAAAGTTTTCGCAAACATACGGTCTAAAGTCCAATAGCGAAGTATTTTAATCATCTATTGACCAAATACTGACATGCGAGCAAGAATATGGCAATTGAATGGTGAAACCCAGAAAAACCGTTGTTCGATAATGAAAAAAATATGTATTTTTGGAGCGTTCATTATGGAACAAAGTCTTTTACTACAAAACGTTTAAATTAAATGCGTATTCGGAATACCCATTATACGGTAAATACGCTTAAAAACAAATACACATTATGAATTACGACATCATAGTAATCGGTAGTGGTCCAGGAGGATATGTTGCTGCCATCCGCGCATCTCAGTTAGGTTTTAAAACAGCGATTGTGGAACGCGAAGCATTAGGTGGCATCTGCTTAAACTGGGGCTGTATCCCGACCAAAGCTCTATTGAAAAGTGCACAGGTATTTGAATATTTAAACCACGCCGAAGAATACGGGATCAAGGTTCAAGGTGGAGAAGCTGACTTTTCTGCCATTGTAAAGAGAAGCCGTGGTGTCGCTGATGGCATGAGCAAAGGTATTCAGTTCTTAATGAAAAAGAATAAGATTGATGTCATTATGGGTACTGCGAAGATTAAAAAAGGCGGTAAGATAGAGGTAAAAGGTGCTGATGGTTCCACTAAGGAATACACTGCTAAACATACGATATTGGCGACAGGTGCCCGTTCGCGCGAATTACCTAATTTGCCCCAAGATGGCAAGAAAATCATCGGCTATCGTCAAGCGATGAACCTTCCTAAACAACCTAAATCACTTGTCGTTGTCGGATCTGGCGCTATTGGTGTTGAGTTTGCCTATTTTTATAACGCTGTTGGCACAAAAGTGACTATTGTTGAGTTTATGGACAGAATTGTACCTGTAGAGGATGAAGAAGTTTCCAAACAACTGGAAAAATCTCTTAAAAAAGCAGGTATCGATATTATGGTCAAATCCGAGGTACAATCAGTAGATACGAAAGGTGATCTATCAAAAGTTTCTATCAAAACAGCAAAAGGCACGGAAACCATTGAGGCAGAAGTTGTGCTTTCGGCTGTCGGTATCACACCAAATATTGAAAATTTAGGTTTAGAAGAAGTTGGCGTAAAAACGGATAAAGGTCGTGTTATAGTGGACGACTTCTACAAAACAAATGTGGAAGGTGTTTACGCCATCGGCGATATTGTAAAAGGTCAAGCCTTAGCACACGTTGCTTCTGCGGAAGGGATAACTTGTGTAGAGCATATCAAAGGTCTGCATGTCGAACCTATTGATTATAATAATATCCCAGGATGTACGTATTGTTCGCCAGAAGTTGCTTCTGTAGGATATACCGAAAAAGCAGCCAAAGAGGCCGGATATGAACTTAAAGTGGGTAAATTCCCGTTCTCAGCTTCTGGTAAAGCATCGGCGGCAGGCGCAAAAGACGGATTTGTAAAATTGATTTTTGATGCTAAATATGGTGAGCTCCTCGGAGCCCATATGATAGGAGCCAATGTGACGGAAATGATTGCCGAAATTGTTGTTGCCAGAAAACTGGAGACCACAGGACACGAAATGATCAAAGCCGTTCATCCGCACCCAACCATGAGTGAAGCTATTATGGAAGCTGCGGCTGCAGCTTACGATGAAGTAATTCATTTATAGAAAATAAAAAAGCGAGGCATGTGCCTCGCTTTTTTATTTTAGTACCAGTTTTGATTCGAAAACCACCGTTTCCGATGCCCCTTCGGTGCCGTCCGCTCCAATATGTTTAAATAGAATTTCAGCCGCTTTACGTGCCTGTTGGTCTGGGTATTGCTCTATACTTCCCATCGGTGGATTTTCCATATATTTCCATAGCGGATAATTTGCGTAGCTGATAAAAAAAATGTCTTTCTTTTGTACCAGTCCCTTCTGTCGTACATATTTCATCACGTCCAAGGTGACAAAATCATTAAATGACACGATAGCCGACGGACGCTGGGATAAAGCTAATAGTTTATCTATCGCCTCGATATTCCCTTGCTCCGTTAAATCGGTATGGACAACATAACGTTCATTGTATTCCAGTTCTTCACTTTCCAACGCTACTCTATAGGCTTCTACGCGCTCTTGTGAGGCCAATAAATTTTCAGGTCCATTAATCAACGCGATATTTTGATGTCCTATCGAAGCAAATGCTTGGATAGCTTCACGCATACCTGTAGAGAGATCACTATATACTTTATTAACTCCCTCAATTTTTGGGACGCAATCGAAAAAAACGATAGGAACTTCCGCATCATTTAACATTTCGACAAAACTCAAATCTTCCGTATTTTTCCCCAAAGACATTAGGATTCCGTCTACCCGATGCTTCTTAAACGTTTGGAGAATCTTCAATTCGCGCTCTGCATCATCATGTGATTGCCCCATAAGCACTGTATAGTTGTGCTCTCCTGCCACTTTTTCGATTTCGCTTATCGCGGAGGAAAAGAAGGGTTCAGAAAGACTGGGAAGAATAACACCAATTGTAAACGTCCGCCGTTGCTTAAAAAAAATAGCGGTCTGGTTAGGTTCATAATTCAATTCTTCAGCCATCTTTTTTACCCGCATAGTAGTAACTAACCCTATACTCGGATGGTCATTTAACGCCCGTGAAACGGTGGAGGGCGATATTTTCAATTTACGCGCAATTTCCTTTATCGTTGCAGGCTTTTTCTTCATGCCAATGTGTATTTATTAGTAAAACAAACTATTAAAATCCTGATTCATTTCCCGTGATGACATGTATTTCATCAGCCGACACATTATACTCCCCTACAAGATAATCAATAGGCTCAATACTACGAAACGCTAACTCGCGTATAAAAAACACCTTTAACGACGGTAAAAATTCTGATAATTCTTGCCAATCTATGTGTTTCAGTTTATTCAATTGTTCTACCGGGTTACCATTTGTTAGTATCCCGACCTTTTTCCCTTTCTCGAATAAAGATAACAATAATGTTTTGATATCGTCTTTTAAAATAAGCTTCAACGGCAAGTGGGCATTAGCTTTCAGTCTTTCAAAATTTTCATGATACTTCTCACTTAATTCAAAGTGCGCTATCGTTTTTTGTAACACTGTACTTTCCCCTGCGATCTCTAAAGTTTGCTTCATAAAACGCACGATCTCCGTAGCGAGGGGGCGTCCTTCTGTATATTCTACAAAATTGGAAAACAAATAATATACCTGCAACAAATAATCTCGTTTAGGATACAATACATCATCGATTTCAAAAACATAAACGGATTTATCAAAAGAAAAAGCTTTGTTATTCATCATTAAACCAGACACAGTATGGGTTCTTCACCTGAATCAGACAACATTCCTACTCCCGAAAAATGGCTATCACATAGCTGTTCATCTGTCAGCAGATCTTTTCCGGATTTCAGCACATGGATCTCACCAGATGGATTTTCGAGAATGAAACGATCTTCCAGATCATAAGGTAATAAAACGGCTATTCCATACTCTTCCAGTAATACCCGAGCTTCGTTTAGAGGTTGCCATTCCATTTTACCCAGAGGAAGTATCATCTGATACCCTCTATCCAAACACAACTTCAATATTTCATGTGCGAATGTAGGGTTTGCTCCTGTCGGAATCCGATTATAATGCTGTTTTAGCAATATATCCGGAAACGGTTCCGAACTAGCGTAAGCCACTTCATAACGTGAAGACAACAGTCTACCCACACGCTGTGCAAAAGGCCGTGTACCGTAAGTTATTAAAATACTATCCATCATTTATTTCAAAGAATCTGTCCGTCGCGCATGTGAACCGTACGGTCTGAGATGTTGGCCAGTTCCTCATTGTGTGTAACAATGATAAAAGTTTGGCCAAGCGAAGCACGTAGTTCAAAAAACAATTGGTGCAAAGAAGCGGCATTCTCCGAGTCGAGGTTGCCGGAAGGCTCGTCTGCTAAGATTAGTGCCGGTTGGTTGATTAACGCCCGTGCAACCGAAACTCTTTGCTGCTCCCCACCCGACATCTCAGCCGGTTTATGTTGGGCGCGATGCTGTACCCCCAATCGTTTCAAAAGTTCCATGCCACGTGTTTCTGCCTCTTTTTTCCCAACATTACTAATGAATGCGGGGATACAAACATTTTCGAGTGCTGTAAATTCCGGTAGTAGATGATGAAATTGGAAAACAAAACCAATATGTTTATTACGAAATAAGCTCATCTTTTTTTCACTCAGTTCACTTACGTCCGTACCGTTAATGACAATCCGTCCGCTATCTGGTCTGTCAAGCGTACCGATAATATGTAGCAACGTACTTTTTCCTGCACCTGATGCACCAACAATGGAAACAATCTCCCCTTTTTTTACAGATAGATCCACACCGCGTAAAATCGGCAGTTGACCGAAAGACTTATATATCTGGTTTGCTTCCAATATCATAATGCGAAGGTAAGAAAAAAAGGAAGAAAAGATTACTTGCCCTTTCCATTTAAAAACCATAATTTTACGACAAATTTTTTAAGATGAACATTCACGAATATCAAGCAAAAGAAATACTTAAAAGTTTTGGCGTAAGAGTTCAAGAAGGAATCCTTGCAGAAACTCCCGAGCAGGCTGTCGAGGCCGCACAGACATTAAAACAAGATTTTAACTCGGACTGGGTGGTTGTAAAAGCACAAATCCATGCCGGCGGCCGCGGTAAAGGTGGTGGTGTGAAATTGGCAAAAAACCGCGATGAGGTATTGCAACGTGCAACAGACATCATCGGCATGCAATTGGTTACTCCACAAACAGGCCCGGAGGGGAAAAAAGTAAACAAAGTTTTGATTGCACAGGATGTATACTATCCTGGAGAGAGTGAAGTCAAAGAATTTTATGTTTCGGTTCTATTAGATCGCGCAAAAGGACGCAATATCATCATGTACTCTACCGAAGGGGGAATGGACATCGAAGAAGTTGCAGAAAAAACACCGCACTTAATTTTCAAAGAGGAAATTGACCCTAAAGCAGGGTTACAAGGCTTCCAAGCACGTAAAATCGCTTTCAACTTAGGTCTTTCAGGTGCTGCACATAAAGAAATGGTGAAATTTATCGCCGCTTTGTATAAAGCATACGATTCTATTGACGCATCATTGTTTGAGATCAATCCTGTATTAAAAACATCGGATGATAAAATCCTTGCCGTAGATGCAAAAGTCAATTTTGACGAAAATGCACTATACCGCCACGCAGACTATGCTGCTTTACGCGACTTAGCAGAAGAAGATCCTACCGAAGTAGAAGCAGGAGAGTCTAATTTGAATTATGTTAAATTGGATGGTAACGTAGGCTGTATGGTAAATGGTGCAGGCTTGGCTATGGCGACCATGGACATCATTAAACTTGCCGGCGGTGAACCAGCAAATTTCTTGGATGTAGGTGGAACCGCAAACGCAGAAACCGTAAAAGCTGGTTTCAATATTATTTTGAAAGATCCTAACGTAAAAGCTATTTTGATCAATATCTTTGGTGGTATCGTTCGTTGTGACCGTGTAGCACAAGGTGTAATCGATGCGTACCAAGAAATCGGAAATATTCCAGTGCCTATCATCGTTCGTCTTCAAGGCACAAATGCTGCAGAAGCAAAGAAATTGATCGATGACTCCGGATTACAAGTTTACTCTGCTATTTTGTTGAAAGAAGCAGCGGAATTAGTAACAAAAGTACTGAAAGGATAATAAAGACAATGTTATAAAAAGCCGGTTTCCTTTCGAAAGCCGGCTTTTTTTAGTAAAAGATTATTTATCTTCTTTTTTTACCTCAAAAAAAGAAGCAAAAAAAATCGTCGCTTCGGATATTTGAGAGGAGTAGTACTAAGAATGAGTTTCTACAGACCTCAAACATCCGGATGCGACCCGTTGATGTTAAGGAAGAGGAAGTGCAATACGTAACGAGTGTGATAAACTAACAAGCTCATTACGCTAATAAAGGCAATTCATTGTTGATTGCGGACAAGCGAATAAAACGGCCTTGTATTTTTTCGCGACCAGCTTTACGTAGACTATTCCGTTAAAAACAGCATGCTGTTTGAGCGAAGCGAGTTCCATGCTGTTTAGGAATAGGCAAGTAAAGGTAGCGAAAACATACTAAGCCTTGATTTTTTTGCTTCGTTTTTTTATCAAGAAAAAAATGAAGAGAAATAATATTATTAAAATGAAACATACACGTATAAAAGAGTTATTAAAAACAGAAGAATTCGGTAAAGAAGTTATTGTAAAAGGTTGGGTAAGGACCTTCCGGAACAACCAATTTATAGCTATTAATGACGGTTCGTCTATTAATAATATACAGGCTGTTGTAGATTTTGAAAATACGGATGAAGCCTTATTGAAACGAATAACAACAGGCGCAGCGGTACAGGTAAAAGGGCAGCTTGTAGAATCTCTAGGAAAAGGGCAACGTGTAGAGATTAAGGTTAACGAACTGACTATCCTGGGCGATTCAGATCCGGAGAAGTATCCATTACAACCGAAAAAGCACAGTTTGGAATTTTTACGGGAAATAGCGCACCTCCGTTTTCGCACGGGTACATTTAATGCGATATTTAAAGTACGCAATGCGCTAGCATTTGCTGTGCATAAATTCTTTAACGAACGGGATTTCGTGTATATGCATACGCCCATTATTACTGGTTCTGACGCGGAGGGTGCTGGCGAGATGTTCCAGGTAACAACCTTGGATTTAAATACCCCCCCTCGTACCGAATCGGGCGAAATAGACTTTAAAGAAGATTTCTTTGGCAAACCGACGAACCTAACGGTATCGGGACAATTGGAAGGTGAGCTTGCGGCGATGGCATTGGGTAATATCTATACTTTCGGTCCCACTTTCCGGGCAGAAAACTCCAATACAACACGTCACTTGGCTGAATTTTGGATGATAGAACCCGAAATGGCCTTCTATGAGCTGGATGATAACATGGACTTAGCAGAGGACTTGCTGAAATACGTTATTAAATATGCACTAGATACTTGCCCGGAGGAAATCGAGCTACTAAACAGCCGTTTATTGGAAGAAGAGAAATCAAAACCACAGAACCAACGTTCTGAAATGGGTTTGATTGAAAAATTGAACTTCGTGATCGAAAACGATTTTGAACGCGTTAGCTATACAGATGCCATTGAAATTCTAAAGCGAAGTAAACCCAATCAAAAGAAACAGTTCAAATACCTTATCGAAGAATGGGGAGCAGATTTACAATCGGAACACGAACGCTACTTGGTAGAAAAACACTATAAGAAACCGGTAATTCTGACGGACTATCCGCGCGAAATTAAATCGTTTTATATGAAACAGAATGAACCTGATGCGCAAGGTCGCCATACGGTACGTGCCATGGATATTCTGTTTCCGGGAATCGGCGAAATGGTAGGTGGTTCTCAGCGAGAGGAAAACCTTGACAAATTGCTTACACGGATGGCGGAAGTCGGCATTCCGGAAGAAGAAATGGATTGGTTTTTAGACACCCGTCGTTTCGGCTCTGCCCCACATTCGGGTTTTGGTGTAGGTTTTGAACGCTTGGTGTTATTTGTGACCGGAATGACCAATATACGAGATGTTATTCCGTTTCCAAGAACCCCGAAAAACGCAGAATTTTAATAAAAGGGTAAAACCGCTGAACTTTTTTAACTTTCAGCGGTTTTATTTTTATAGCTTCTTATTTATTTTATCACATGCTTTTAAGAATATACGAAGAAAATCCGAATCCGAAATTTATCGAACAGGCAGTAGATGTCCTTAAAAAAGGTGGTGTCATTATATACCCTACGGATACCGTGTACGGTATCGGCTGTGATATCACGAATCAGAAAGCTATTGAACGTGTATGCAAGATAAGGGGCCTTAAACCAGAAAAGTCCAACCTATCTTTTATATGCTATGATTTGACAGACATTTCGCAATACACCAAACCCTTTGACACGGCTGTATTTCGTGTATTAAAGAAAACACTACCGGGTCCTTTCACCTTCATCTTCAATGCAAGCAGTCAAGTTCCCAAACTCTTAAGCACGAAAAAGAAAACGGTGGGTATCCGTGTTCCCGACAACAATATCGTCCGTGAAATTGTTAAAGAACTAGGCAATCCGATTGTCACTTCGTCCATCCGTGATGAAGATGACATCATTGAATATTCTACTGATCCTGAGTTGATATATGAAAAATATCAAGACCTTGTTGACTTAGTGATCGACGGTGGTTATGGAGGCAATGTCGCGTCTACGATTGTCGATGTTACATCAGGAGAATTTGACGTAATAAGAGAAGGAAAAGGTGATCTCGAAGAATATTTATAGGATGACAAACTCTTCCACCACAACGTGTCCTACATATTCATTCACACGACCGATAATCTGACGGCGCATCAACGCCAATTCATTCTTGATCACTGCTGATTCGACCTTAACAAACAATTTTTTATCGTGGATATAAATTTTCTGGGTACGGTTAGCAATAGCTTTCCCGATAATATCGGGCCACGCATTCACTATCGCTGATTCATCATATTTAGAGCGTAGCCGATAGGTTTCAATCCATTTCTCGATAGCCTCCTTGATGCCTACATCATCTTTCGTTGGGATTTCATCCTGTTTCTTCTTATACATCTATAGTACCCCCTTTCACTTCAAAAATACGAATTGGTTGCGCTATTTCAACGAAAATATCTTTTATTCTTTCCGCATCCGTATCTGTAATAAAAATTTGTCCAAACTCGTCCTCTGAAACGAGCTGCATTAGCTTTTTTGTTCTGTTATCATCCAACTTGTCAAAAATATCATCTAACAATAACAGCGGCTTATATTTTTTCTTGTTTCGAAGGAAACTATATTGTGCCAATTTTAGGGCTATTAAAAAAGATTTCTGTTGGCCTTGCGAACCGAATTTTTTTAATGCCATATCATCATGGATCGTAAACAACAGGTCGTCTTTATGAATCCCTTGTGAAGTCCGCTCCAATACTCGATCTTTTTCCAAGCTATTCCGTAACAACGTTTCGAAATCCGTTCCCATCAACGGAGATTCGTAAACCAACGAAACTTCTTCTGCTCCTTCAGTTAAGAATGCATAGTATCGTTCAAATTCGGGAAGAAATTCATCCATAAACTGCTTTCTTCTTTCGAATATCCGTTCACCTACTTCAGTCAACTGTAGATTCAAAACCTCGAGTACCCCGACATCCAACACACCCTTTTCCTTCACCTGTTTAAGCAACATATTGCGTTGCAAAAGAATTTTATTGTATTGGATTAAGATATCCAAATAATGATTATCAGTTTGAGAGATAACATTATCCATGAATTTACGTCGTTCTTCACTCCCTTCCGTCACGATAACCGTATCATTAGGAGAGATCATGACCAAAGGAAATAATCCGATATGGTCTGCTAAACGTTGGTAATCCTTTTTATTACGTTTGAACTGTTTTTTCTGGTTTCTCTTTAAGCTACAAGAAATAACATCTGGTATTTGGTCACGCTCAAATTCACCTTGGACAATAAACCAATCGAATCCTTTTTTAATATGCTGTGAGTCAATCGGGTTAAAATAAGATTTACATAGGGCAAGATAGTGTATAGCGTCGAGTAGATTGGTCTTCCCTGCACCATTTGCTCCAGCAAAAGCATTTATCTGGGGCAAAAACTCCAACGAAGACTCGGTATAGTTCTTAAAATTGAAAACAGAAAGTTGCCTTAACCACATTCGGTCTATTTAATCTCTTCGAAGTCAATAAACTCCCCAGCGGTTTGCGTTCCCTTCTTTGATTTAGCTTCATCTTGTGGAACATAGTCCACACGCACCTCCCCCTCTTTTTTGGGTGGAGTCTGTTGCTTAAATTGATCAAAAGGATTTCCTCCGGTCGTATAATAATATGCCCTACGTCCACCTCCTGTAGATTGTTGCTGTTGCGCTTTATTCATGAGACGTTCCGTCATTTTACGCAAAGCAAAAGGCATTAGGAGACGAAATAAATATTTTAATCCATAAAAGACAAGCAAAAAGATAGCGAGTATTTTAAGTAGTTCCATGCTTTTTTACGTTTTCATCAAATTTAGCAATTTAATTCTTTTTTTACCGTCAACAAAATGTCAGCATCAAAACCGTTAACAAAATTTAAGTATTTAGCTTCCGCTTTGCCTCCATAATAGCACGTGCCAACTCTTCCGCTTTGTGCGAACCAATAATATATATTAACCCCTCTTTATCCGTCAGCCACACAGCATCTTTTCCTCCCGAATAAAAACGGATTTTCCCTCCTTTATGCAAATTATAAACCGGGTTATTGAAAATAAAAGAACTATATGGTTTTAATTCTACCTTAGCAATATTATACAAGTCTATTTTAACTAATTTAGACGACCACAATCCGCTTAGGATCAAAAATTTTCCTTCCACTGTCGTTTTATAATGCACCATGTAAATCATAATGATAGAGACGACAATAACACCTGTCCCTACAATGAAAAACAATTGCCTAGAAGGCATGTTTTCTATATTTAAATAATATGCTACAAAACAAAATAAAGCCAAGATCATCCGTACACTAATCCACGTAGCATCCCGTCCTAAATATTGCTTTTCCTGAAAAAAATAATGTCCGCTCATAGCTTTTATTTACAAACTAAAGTAAAGACTTTTTTTGTACTTTTCGTTATCCTATACCGATTATCTGCACGATAGTTGACAATCCATACAATATCGCCGTTTCCATTGATTAAAATAGGAATCGTCTTTTTCGCGTACCTTCCTATTTTCTTCTGAATAAAGTAGTCACTTACCTTTTTACTTTTGCCTTCCATGCCTAGCGGATAGAAATAATCACCCTCTTCCCAGAAACGTAATGTTAACGGAAATTGCAATTTTTCAAAGTCTATCTGTAGCACATTTTCTGAAGGGCAGATAGATGTATTCCCTCCTATCGATATTTCGAATAGCTTATTTGCGAAAGAAAAAAACGAAGTACTCGTTTGTATTTCTATAGCCGGACCGGAGAAGTGTTTTTCCGACTTTGCTTTTAGCCAAATATCGTCCCTATCCAACAATAGCTCATATTGCGGCGAGTGGAATATTTTACCCGATTCACCATTCCAATGTTCCCGCATGTCTGCCAAAACATTTTTAGAGAAATCATAAGGTTTAAATAGCTCAAACAACAAAGGAAGCTGATGAAGATAGGGTTGCAACTTTGATTTATTGATGCGGATCAAACTGTCTTCTGACACAAACAGTTTCTCTCGAATAGGCAAAACAAATGATTGAAGCAAATCATACGCTTCTTGAAAATGGACAATATTCTCACGCATGATATTGTCAAATTCCGGACTAATACTCCGAAACTTAGGTATAATTTCCAAGCGTACCTTGTTTCGTGCGTACTTTGTCGAAAAATTAGATTTGTCGTCCCGAAATGGAATCTGCAATTCCGTTATACTGGTTGTAACTTCCTCCGATGATAAAAAGAGTAAGGGTCTAATTATATTTCCTCTTTTTGGAAGAATACCCTGTAAACCCTGCAGACCTGTTCCTCTTGTCAGATTAAGCAACACCGTTTCGATATGGTCATCTTGATGTTGTGCAATAGCAATCCAATCGGCACCTTGTTGTACACGCAGTTCTTCAAACCAAGCATAGCGCAGTTCGCGTGCCGCCATTTGGGTGGACATACCATATTGCTTTGCGTAGTCATCTGTTTGGAAATGCCGAGCAAAAAAAGGTACTTTATTCTGTTCAGCAAACTCTCTTACCAACTGCTCATCTAAGTCCGCGTCCACTTCCCGTAAATGGAAATTACAATGTGCTATTACACAGGGGTAGCCGGTTACTATAAACAGGTGCGCCATCAGCATCGAATCCCGTCCACCACTAACTGCTAGCAGGACTTTATTATCCACACTAACATCCAGTGTTTCTTGCATATATCGTTGAAAACGGCAAACCAAATCCATACGCCAAAGTTAAAACATTATTCCTGTCCAACGTATTTGCTAGTAAAAATTATCCTTTAACAAATTTTTGCTATTTAATTAACTATTTTTGCCTCCGTGAAATACTGTTTTGCTCTTATTTTAAACCTCGTGTGGCTCACATCGCTGTTTGCCCAGGAAGAGCTACGTCTTATTTCTTCGCGGTACAGCACCATTATCGACCAACAAGGGTTCAGCAGTATTCAACCTGTTTATGCACACAAGGGGAATACTTTATCTGCGGACAGTGGTATTATCTATGAAGACGAGGTCGGCAGGCAGTTCTTTGAGGCTTTTGGCAACGTCGTTATCACCCAGCCGTCTGGAACAATCATCTACTCCGACCGCTTGCATTATGATGCCGCCCCCCAGATTGCCACGTTAACGAATAATGTCCGCATGGTAGATGCCAATTCGGTTTTAACTACAAATCATCTCATCTATAAGATGCGTGACAAAATAGGCAATTATACCGGAGGAGGACGGATTGTCTCTAAAGGTGATACCATTACCTCGCGAAATGCTTATTATTTCGAAAATACACAAGATGCCTATTTCCGAAATAAAGTCGTTGTGCGTACGCCCGATGTAAAAATTTATACAGATACCATGCGTTACAATTCAAACCAGCGCATGACCTATTTTTTTGGCCCGACAAACATTAAAGGAAATAGTGGCGAAAATCTATATACCGAAAAAGGCAACTATAACACGGAGACGGGCGTTGCCAATTTCTCCAAAAACAATTTATATACAGAAGGAACACGTTTTTTAAAGGGTGACAGTCTTTACTACGATCGGGCTACAGGGGTAGGAAAAGCCTATCGAAATGTCGTATTTGTCGATACCTTGGACAAATTCTATGCCTATGGCGGCTATGGTTTGTACGACCAGGCGGATGAATCTATTACGATGACGGACAAACCTTTAATTACGATGGTAGTTGAAAATGACTCTACCAGTTCTACGCCTCCGGACAGCGTAGCTATCACGCCCATGGATTCCGTTGAAACCGATTCGGAAAAAGCAAAAGCGAAAAAAGGTGAAACATCGCAAGAAGAGATCATTCAAGAAGAAGACGATATACCAACAGATAAAGAAATTTTAACGGACACAGATTCTACACAAACACCACTTCCGCGAGATACTGTCAAAGTAGATTCGGTATATATGACGGCCGACACGCTCTATTCGCGCATGATTATGCTACGCGATTATGAAGCATTGGACTTCAAGCTAGACCGAAGTGGCGGAGAAATTGAGACCGATGATGATGTTGACTATGGAGATGAGGATGACTATGGATCGGATAACAGCAGCATAGAAACGGAAAATTTGACAGAACTATCCGACTCTGTTAAAACCGCTATCGATAGTGTCTCGATGGATAGCATCTCTGTTGGGGGGGTAATAGATAGTATAGAGGCTGTAACGGCAAAAAAAATCGAGGAAAAACCAACGATAGATAAGGCTGCGGAAATCAAAAAAACAGCTCCAATAAACTCTACTAAACGAGCAGCAGTTGTTAAGGAGGCGGCTAGAGCGGACATCTCTAGAAGCATGCAACAGGATTCGATATTACGGCAGCAAGCAGTCATTCCAGAAGAAGCAACGACAGATAGCCTTATCAATCAAGCGATAGCCTCTGCGCAAACGCCGGATACAACCTTCAAAGACACCAGTAGTGAAGCTTATCTTGACACCGCCCGAACGCGAATTGTTAAAGCTTATTACAATGTCCGCTTGTTCAAATCCGATTTACAGGCTGTTGCCGATTCGGTTTATTATGGTATGGCAGATTCTATGTTCCGTTTTATGGGACGCCCCATGATATGGGCAGAAGGATCGCAGATTTCGTCCGACACGATCTATATGCAGATTCAAAATCAGCGAATGGACAATGCTTTGCTGATTAACAACGCCTTTATGGTGAATGCGGTGCTGGATACGGTAAAATTCAATCAGCTTAAAGGGCGTAAGATTACCGCTTTCTTTGCTAACAATTCTATTGACCGGCTCTACGTGGACGGTAATGCGGAGAATTTGACGTTTGCCACCAATGATAAGACCCATCGGATCACAGAAATGTTCCATGACCGTGGGGCGCGTATCAAAATCAAAATGGAGGGCAAAAAAATCATCGACTATATCACCATACGAAAAGTAGACCAAAAGCTTTACCCTTTTAAACAGGTGACGCAAGAAAACGAAGTTTTACCGGGATTCATTTGGCGACCGCAGGATCGACCAAAATCGAAAGAAGACATGATGAACCGAAAGCGGGAAGTAGAAAAAACCGAAGCTCCTGCGGGAGGTGCGTCGGACGGAAACTCGCCAGCAATACCCGATGAACCGGAAGAAGAGGGAACTTCGGAAGAAGCTGTCATTCAAGAAAAGAAAGAGGAAATTCCACCAGCTTCAAATAATAATGAGGAAGAGAAATTGACTGATCCAACACCACCGGAGAAAAGTGAAACAGAAGCAGAAACAGAAGCGGAAAAACCGACGATAGAGACTCAACAGCAGGAAGAAAACCTTGAAAATCGATAATAGTTTTCTAGCCGCCGCCTTTCAAAAACGCCGCTAATTTCCCTACAGCAATCGCACGATGGCTGATTTGATTTTTCTCTTCGGGGGTCATTTCTGCAAATGTTCTATCATAGCTTTCGGGAATAAAAATAGGATCATAACCAAAACCTCCCGACCCTCTTCGCTCATGTGTGATTTTTCCTTCGATAACACCATCAAAAAAATATTGCTGTTCGTTCAGAAAAAGTGAAATTACCGTTCGAAAACGTGCAGTCCGTTCCGGATGATCTCCCAATTTGGATAACACCAAATCAATATTTTTTTCCATATCACGCGAACCGGAATAACGGGCGGAATAAACACCTGGCTCTCCATTAAGAGCATCTATCTCCAATCCGGAGTCGTCGCCGAAACAATCCAGTCCGTATTTATGGAAAAGATAGTCTGTTTTCTGTTTGGCATTCTCTTCAAAGGTCACACCGGTTTCGGGGATATCATCCGAACAACCGATATCGGCTAAAGATTTTATATTAAATTTATCCCCAATAATCGCTTGAACTTCTTCAAGCTTATGGGCATTGTTTGTTGCAAAAACTAATTTCATGTTTACGATACGATAAATGTCTTGAATTCATTCCAGAATAACCTCTTCTTTTGCACATCCGCAAACATCTCCTCAAAGCTGAAGGTATTGAAGACCGTAGCTATTCGGCCTTTCATATACGCGTTATGAGCAATCTCGGGAAGCTTGAGCGAGACGGGTTCGACACCAAGCAAGGTAATCTTGGTCGGTTCAAAAAACTGCATAATCCGCTTAAAATCATTGGAATTGTGCGGATTTGCCAAATTAACGACCGCTACATTTTCAAACGACAGATTAAGCGCGCCCAAAGTTTTTAAGAAAGCCTCTTCCGCCTGCGGTGAAAAATATGGGTAGTCAGGGTAACGTAAGATAAATAATACACCCGTAGATTTATCACCTTGATAAATAAATTCCGCTCCCTCTCCTCCTTTCGACTCATCCACTACATCTCCAGACCGCAAAGCTACAGTTATCTCTTTCTCTTTGGAAATGAAAAGAGCTTCTGACATTAAAGCTTGAAGCGCAACAGGATTATCTGTTTTTAAATGACTCATAAGGAGAGGGAGGGAGAAAAATTAATGTCCTAAAATATAAGAGAAAATCAATGGCGCTACAATAGTAGCATCAGACTCCACCACAAACTTCGGTGTATCTATATCCAATTTACCCCAGGTAATTTTTTCATTTGGCACAGCACCCGAATACGAGCCATAGGAGGTCGTTGAATCCGATATCTGACAGAAATAAGACCAAAAAGGTACATCTTCCCATTCTAGGTCCTGGTACATCATCGGTACAACACAGATAGGGAAGTCACCCGATATACCACCTGCAATCTGGAAGAATCCTACGCCTTTACCTCCGGAATTAGCACGATACCATTCGGTTAAATATATCATATATTCAATACCTGACTTCACTGTGCTGGCTTTCAAATTACCCTTAATGACATTGGAAGCAAAGATATTTCCCGTTGTAGAATCCTCCCATCCCGGGCATACTATAGGAAGGTTTTTCTCCGCTGCTGCGACAATCCAAGAGTTCTTAGGATCAATTTCATAGTATTGCTCCAACACACCCGAATTCACCACCTGATATAGAAATTCATGCGGTAAATAGCGCTCACCTTTTTCCTCGGCAGCATGCCAAACATCTTCTAAATGCTTCTGTAAACGACGGAAAGCTTCCTCTTCCGGGATACAGGTATCTGTTACCCGGTTGTAATGCTGGTCTAGCAATTCACGTTCTTGTTCGGGAGTCAAATCACGATAATTTGGCACACGCTTGTAATGGGAATGCGCTACTAGATTCATCACATCTTCCTCCAAGTTTGCACCAGTACAGGAAATGATGTGGACTTTATCCTGACGGATCATTTCTGCCAGCGAAATCCCCAATTCAGCTGTACTCATAGCACCGCCCAAAGAGATTAACATCTTTCCACCATCCAACAGGTGCGTCTCATATCCCTTAGCCGCATCTACCAAAGCAGCCGCATTGAAATGCAGGTAGTTTTTCTCGATAAATTGAGAAATAGGACCTTTTTGTGTACTCATAGTTTCAAATTTTCTATTCTAAGAACAAAGGTACGTATTTATAGTGATACTGGTGATGTGGACTGTCATTACTTCCTCTTCAACAAACGGCTAAAAACAATCCCGAAAAAAACCAATATGATAACCAAAATGGATAGGATAATAATCTCCTCTTTCCCTATTGTCCATATAAGTATATACATACTCAAATGTATTAATTTTTTCGCATACACTTATTGTATCCCACTATCTATGCGATAGTATATCAATAAGCATTTTCCTTTCCATTATTGTCCTTAGACATAAAATTGTATATTTGTTTGTTAAGGTTACAAATTCTCGGAAGATATGCCGTACAAAGAACGTGAAATAAACAAGCTATACTATACCATGGGTGAAGTGACCGCTATGTTTGGTGTAAATGCATCACAGATACGCTTTTATGAGCGGGAGTTCGATATTATACAACCCAAGAAGAACAAAAAGGGGAATCGCCTTTTCACGCAAGACGATATTGCCAACCTAAAAATTATCTTTAATCTCGTAAAAGATAAAGGGTACACATTACAAGGTGCAAGAGATTATATCCGCTCCAACAAAAATGAAGTAAAAGAGAACCAACGGGTTATTGATTCATTGGAACGGTTAAAGAAATTCCTGCTGGAGGTTCGGGATAGTTTATAAGCCTCGTTACTATCGTATTCCCAATTCAATCACTTCCAGGTTTTCTATCTTGTCTCCGTTAATATCGAAACGCATTAACGTACGCACCTTATGCCATCCTTGTTTACCCGCAGCACCAGGATTGAGATGTAGCAACCCCAATTTAGGATCAAATTGTACCTTTAAGATATGGGAATGTCCACAGATAAACAGCTTTGGTGGATGAAGAACAATTTCAGGTTTCACTTGCACCGAATAACGTCCTGGGTAACCTCCGATATGCGTCATCCATACATCTACCTCTTCACAATAAAAACGTTGATGCTCGGGACATATTACGCGTATATCTTTTCCATCGATATTACCCCATACACCCTTAAAAGGCTTAAAACCCGCCAGCGTATCTACTATAGCGACAGATCCGAAATCCCCTGCATGCCATATCTCATCACATTGATCGAAATATTTAAAAACAGCATCATCTAAAAAACCGTGGGTATCTGATATAAGTCCAATCTTTGTCATGTTAGAACGCTAAAAAATAAGGTTTCAATAACATTTTATAGTGGTCAGAATAAACTCCTCTTTCTGCGTAAATATGAAAATCCTGCGTTTCTAAAGGTAGTACTTTCTTTCCAATCCCCCATACTTTCCTAATCGGAAGTTCCCCTGAGAACGAAGATATACTCGTTTCATTTTGTACATATAGCTTATAATCAGAAAGGATCGGAGCAATAGCTTCGTCTGCCAGTGTCACTGGAATGATCAATTTAAATTGTCCGTTGTCCGCTAAGTAGCGAGATACGAAAGACAACAGTTTTTCAAAAAACAACATGTCTGTATGTTTCGCCAGACGTTTTCGCGCGTCGGAATTACGGAGCGAATTGGTATAAAATGGTGGATTCGACACGATTAGATCATAATGCTCTTGCGGTTGCATATCAGCAAATGAGCCCAAAAATACCTGCAAGCGTTCCGCGAAATCTGAATTTTGAAAATTGATATTGGCTTGCTGATAAGCACCCTCGTCAATTTCTACGGCGTCGATACGAGCATGAAGATGGCTTTGTGCGAGCATCAATGCAATGACACCGGTTCCTGTTCCCACATCCAATATGCGCCTAGCTTCCGGAAAATAAGTTGAACCGCCTAGCAATACGCCATCCGTATTGATTTTCATCGCGCAATTGCCTTGGTCTACCTCAAACTGTTTAAAACGAAAAACTGAACGCATATACAAAGGTAATTTTTTTAAACAAATTAATTTTCCTTACTTTAGTTGGCGATTTGTTGCACCATGGCTAAAATTTTAACAGTTCTTCTGTTTCTACAGGTTATTTCTCTTTCCAACTATAGTTATGGGAAAGAACAATATCATATATATACGAAATGGCAGGACTGTGAGCAAGTTACAAAAGTGGCCTTGGAAAAACTTGTTGATATTTTCCGCAAAAATGATTTTGAAAGTCTAGAGCCCGTTTTAAATACGATCCAGAGCACGTGTGGTGAAAATGAGTTTACACAGCGTCTTCGTATCCTCCGCTTATTGGTTGAGAAAAAAACGACCGGAGATATTATTGCGGACTATCTATCCAAGAACTATCAGGAAGTATTAGTAATGCGCTGGGACTATTCGGTGGAAGAAAAGTATGCGCAAATTTATCAAAACAACAAGACTGATTTTGATTTTGTTCCTCTAAGACATTCGATTGATTCGCTCATTAAAATAAAAGCAATAGCACTACTGAACTCACCATCTTATAACCTGACCGAACAGGAAGAAAAAATCACACTGTTATTTGCTGATCATATTGATGAATTTTATCAGGTACACAGTGGAACGACACCTCAAACATCAAGTAAGAGTAAATCAAAGTCGACATCTGACAGCTACTACGGTAAATATCGACATGGTGTGAATGTTTATGCGGGTGCTGAATTTCCGTTAACGGGCTCCGACCCTGTATTTAAAACAAGTACCACGTTAGGGGTATTCTTTTCCTCCCGGCTCGCTAACCCCGTCTTATTTGAGGCCGGAGTAAAAGTACGCATCAACAGCAACGACAAGGAGGTAGAATATAGGTTATACGATGAGGTAGAAGTCATTCGATCAATGGCAAGTCTTGGCGTCGGCGGTACAGTGGCTTATAAGATTTTCGACAACGATAAGTTTATTATAGCCCCTAAAGCAGGTCTATTCTGGGAAATGGCAACGACAGGGCTTTCAGAAGTCAATGAAGGCTACTACGATGATGGTTATGACTATTACGAAACACGATCTGTTCGTCATTTCTATATCAATACAATGCGTAGCAGCCTAGCACTGTCCGCTATGCGCCATCTCTCGGGAAAAACCTATATAGGTCTCGAAGCAGCTTATCATTTTGTTCCCTATAATTGGGACAGTAATCTTCTAACGTCGATCCAACCGAATTACGGTAGTTTGCAACTGTTTTTCAGGTTTTAGTTCTTTAACAACCGCTGTATTTCATCCAATTTCATCAATGCCTCCACCGGTGTCAAGGTATTTACATCCAGGTTATTCAACATATCCCTTATTTTTTCCAAAATAGGATCGTCAATAGCAAACATCTGTAGTTGATAGGCTTGTTTTTGCATTTTACGCATACTATCTTTAATCTGTTCCCCTCCCGTACGTTCTTGCTCCAACCGTTTTAAAATTTCATTGGCGCGCCCTATTAACTTCGGTGGCATTCCCGCTAATTTCGCCACATGGATACCAAAGCTGTGTTCTGATCCGCCCGGAACAAGTTTCCGTAAGAAAATCACCTTATTATTCATCTCCTTGACTGTCACATTGAAATTTTTAATGCGTGACATGGAGTTTGTAAGTTCATTAAGTTCGTGGTAATGGGTGGCAAAAAGCGTCTTAGCGCGAGCAAAAGGATGATTATGAAGAAACTCCGCAATAGCCCACGCGATAGATATACCATCATAGGTACTTGTTCCCCGTCCAATTTCATCCAATAATATCAACGATCTATCGGACAGATTATTCATGATACTAGCCGTTTCATTCATTTCCACCATAAATGTAGATTCGCCAGAAGAAATATTATCGGAAGCACCCACCCGGGTAAAGATCTTATCCACCAGACCGATGGAAGCTTCTTTTGCAGGAACGAAACAACCGATCTGCGCCATAAGTACAATTAATCCAGTTTGACGCAGCAAAGCCGATTTACCTGCCATATTCGGTCCGGTGATGATAATAATCTGCTGGGTTTCCGGATCCAATAACGTGTCATTTGTAATATAATCTTCGCCTATAGGCAGATGTTTTTCAATAACCGGATGCCGACCTCCCTTGATGTCGAGTACTTTTCCTTCACTGAGTTGTGGCTTCACATAATAATTCTTCTCTGCGATCAATGCAAAGTTCAACAACACGTCCAGCTTCGCTATCAATTGAGCGTTTAGTTGAATAGGTTTAATATAGGCAGCAATATCTAGCAGAAGTTCCCCGTAAATACGGTTTTCAATAGCCTGTATTTTTTCCTCCGCTCCTAATATCTGCTCTTCATATTCTTTTAACTCTTCCGTGATATAACGTTCGGCGTTTACCAACGTCTGTTTCCGAACCCAAGATGTCGGCACTTTATCTTTATGTGTATTCGTCACCTCTAAATAGTAACCAAACACATTGTTGAACGCTATCTTCAAAGATGGTATTCCGGTCGCCTCCGATTCCCGACGTTGAATTTCCAATAGATAGTCCTTTCCGCCAAAAGCTACCTTACGTAGCTTATCCAGTTCTTCATCCACACCGTCAGCAATCACATTACCTTTGTTAAGCGCAACTGGAGGTTCAGCCTGCAGGGTTTGCTCCATTTTATCACGGATAATCTGGCAGATGTTCAACTGCTCCGAAATAACACGTAACGCTTCCGATGTCTCCTGGTGCGTAAGGGTTTTCAGTTTCTCCACGACGTATAAAGCCCGCTTCAACTGTGTAATTTCTCTTGGATTCGCCTTTTGTAAACCGATTTTGGAGATTAAACGTTCCAAATCGCCGACTTGTTTTATTTCTTTTATCAGCTCGTCCCGTAATTCGCGGTTGTTGTAAAAATATTCGACAACGTTAAGCCGCTCGTTTATAGATTTCAAGTCTTTCAATGGCATTACCATCCAACGTTTCAACAACCGCGCACCCATAGGTGAAGCTGTTTCGTCAAGTATGTCAACTAGCGTTGCAGCATTTTCATTTGCAGAACCAATAAGTTCTAAATTCCGTATCGTGAAACGATCCAACCACATATAGTGGTCTTCCTCTATACGGGAGATATTCGAAATGTGTTGTAAATTACGGTGTTCTGTTTCATTGAGATAATGTAGGGCAACACCGGCAGACATAATACTCAATGGCATCCGCTCAATACCAAAGCCTTTCATGGATTTCACCTCAAAATGCTTCAACAAAGTCTCCGTCGCGTAATCCCCCGTATAGGGCCATTCATCCAACGCATACGTATAGTATTGGCTACCAAACTGCTCCAAAAAGTCTTTATATTGTTTTTTGGGTAGGATAATTTCTGTTGGCTTAAAACCTTGCAACAATTTATCAACATAATTGGCACTTCCTTGTGTTACCAAAAATTCACCGGTAGATATATCGAGAAAAGCCACGCCATACTGTCCCCTTTCACTAAAAATCGACGCCAGATAATTATTGGCTTTTTGTTGCACGATGTTATCATTGTAGGATACACCCGGTGTTACGAGTTCTGTAACGCCACGCTTGACAATGGTTTTGGTTTGTTTGGGATCTTCTAGTTGGTCACAAATTGCAACGCGTTGTCCCGCACGCACCAACTTCGGTAAATAGGTTTCCAGAGAATGGTGGGGAAAACCAGCTAATGCTGTTTCCGATTCCGTTCCATTTCCTCTCTTGGTCAACACAATCCCTAAAATTCCAGCTGCTTTGACAGCGTCTTCTCCAAAAGTCTCGTAAAAATCGCCTACTCGAAACAACAATAATGCGCCAGGGTATTTTGCCTTGATCGTGTTATATTGCTGCATTAAAGGGGTTTGCTTCTTCGCCTTTGCCAATGGTTTTATGATTTTTAATGAACCGTAAAAATAAGGGAAATGATGTGATTTGGCAAGGTGAATGATATTTTGGAAAAAATCTTCTAGTTTTGCTTATCGAACCAGAAAAAAAATGGCAATCAAACGGTCATCGAAGAAAAAGAATACAAAGAAAAAAACAACCAGAAAGACGTGGCGTACAACGATCAAAAAATGGTTGCTACGTTTTATCATTGGCTTTTTTGGACTTACCATCACTTGGGTATTACTGCTTATTTTTATCAACCCGCCCCTCACCTATCTCCAGCTCAAAAGAGCTTTTGAAAGAAAGGCTTCGGGGAAAGAGTGGAAAATAGACAAGAAATGGTTGGCCTATGACGATATGTCTGATAATCTCAAGCGCGCCGCCATCGCGGGAGAAGATGCCTATTTCCTTTCACATAGTGGCTTCGATACAAAAGCGATCCAAAAAGCAATGGAAAGAAACAAAGCAGGCAAATCCTTACGAGGCGGCAGCACGATTAGCCAGCAAGTTGCTAAAAATGTTTTTCTTTGGCCTCAACGTTCTTGGCTAAGAAAAGGACTAGAAGCTTATTTCACGGTATTGATCGAAGCGTTTTGGAGTAAGAAACGTATTCTGGAGGTGTACTTAAATGTCATCGAAATGGGACAAGGCGTATATGGAGCGGAGGCGGCCGCGCAATACTATTTCCATAAATCCGCTAAAAGCTTAACCAAAAAAGAAGCCGCGTTGATTATCGCCATCCTACCCAGTCCTCAAAAGTGGGATGCCAAACGCCCGTCAGCTTATGTTAACCGACGGGCGAATAGCATTGTAAGATATATAAATTATTATAGCATTCCCTGACAATAAAGATCATCGGCACCCTTAGCGCTTCTCAAAAGAAATTATACCTTTATCGTTTCCTGCTGTTAAATCAACCATGAGCACATACGTTGCCCCCACCTCTAATGTTACACCGTCAGCAAGTCCAATATTCCAGCTACTGGTTAACTTTATCAAGTTTTCCGAACCTTGTGCTAGTGTCAAACTGCTGAATTCACCGCCCCAATCATTTTGGAAGAAGAACTTACAATCTAAGTAATCGGCCCGAAAGCGCTGTCCGAAAGATGAGCCATGCTCCGGTCCGGCTATACCGGTGATTTGATACTTTTTAGAAGAAACTTCGGGTACGCAGTATGCTGCTCCCGGATTCCAGCCAAATTGCGAATCCAACGACGGTGAACCTACACCCCATCCCATCAGCCAAAGCGCACCATGTCCGTCATTACCAAGTGTTGCTTCATTGTCGCCCTTCATCCGGCTAACCGAAAAATGCTTTTTATCCGTATGGGCAACAACACGGTATTCCCCATCGACAGGTAGAAAGGTCAAGTTACCGTCTCCTTCGTTCGTAAAATAATCCGGGTTGATCCACCAGTCCGCTAGATCAGTTCCAGATACTTCGATCGTCTGCCCTTGCGTAAAGGATTTCTGCACGCTGTAACTGTTGGCATCCACTGGAAACATATCTTCGCCATCGAAAGTCATTTCGACTACCGGCCCAGCTTCATAAGTCAATGTATTGAACGTGACGTTATATGCCTCCCCTTCCAGGCCAGCAAAATTGATGGGATCGACGCTTAACCCCTGTGTCATCTGGCCATCTCCTGCCATTCCGAACAGCAATTCATTGCCATAGTCGCCTACTTTTGGTGACTTGATAGTGGCGCTGAGGCTTGCCGGAAAACGACCTGTTACGCTGTAATTATACAATGATTCTCTCTTCATGAGATATTCTTCTCCCTCCTCATCAACTAAAGTTAAATACGGAAAATCCGGACGGGAAAGCGCGATGTCAAATGACTGCTCTGTGATTTTCTGGCTGATATTCTGTAAAACAAACTTCATCGTTGCCGTTCCATCGGGTATATTCTTTAGATAAGGAATATAAATCTTTCCGGTATAATCGCCATTCTCTTTCGTTCGGATAACGGTTTCCGAGACCATATCTTCGGTGAAAAACAATTGTGCTTTTACTGTGGATAAGGCAACCTGATTATCGGAAACATGAACCGTGAATACCAGACTATCGCCAAAAAGAGCCGTAGAAACGTCCGATTTCAGTTCGATGACCGGCTCTCCTATCTGGTAAGTATAGTCTGCATCTTTCTTGCAGGAATAGGCGGCCATCAGCATCGCAACTCCCAACAGTATGTTAATGAGCAATTTCTTCATAACCTTTGTTTTTTAATTTGCCCAACGATAAGAAACTACAGATTTGCCGGGCACATCATAGCTAAAATGATTTGTACCGTCTGCCAGCGTAATTTTCCGATTATCGTTTGAATCGTTCATCAGCACCACGGCGTAAGTACCATCTGTATTCTGGAATGCGCTATACGTCAATCCGCTTGCCGCATATCCCGATGCTCCGATACGTGTCGCGCCGGGTTTCACTACCGATGAGAGATGCCCCACAATGTAATAATGTGAATTACGGGTAATACCTTTATAATTTGCTTTGTTGATATCTACAGCGCCATAACAAGTTTGGCAACCGCCATCCCTATTTGGCCCTTTCTCCGTATCCAGCATCAGATTCCATACAATGACACCCTTACACCAATTGTTGACCGTACCCAACGCGACTTCACGCATATCCTCCATCAAACGTGTAGCCAGGTTACGCCCGTCATTCCACTCGCCAATGGAGGTCTCGGTAAAGACAAGTTCCTTATCCGGACGCTGGTTGCGGATGTCTAACAATTCCGCTTTGTTGCCACCATAATTATGGTAAGCTGCTCCGGCAAAAAAAGCGGCAGCTTCTTCATCGTTATAAATCTTGATCGGATAATCCATCTGATCTTCCATATCATCGTAATTATAGTTGTGATCAAAAGCATAGATTTTCGTATCCAGATTCGCTGCTTTCAATTGCGGACCGAGCGATTGCTTCACAAATGCCTGTTGCTCCTGCCAGGACATAAACATCGAAGCTGAATTTTGACGGTTCAACGGCTCGTTCTGCACGGTGATGGAGTAAATATCAATCCCTTCCTGTTTTAACGCCTGAATCCATTTTACAAAATACCAGCCGTAATCTTGGTAATACTGCGGATTTAACTGGCCATCTGTCCACGAATCAAAAGGTTGCAAATCCGTTAGGTTATTTACTTTCATCCATTTTGGCGGTGTCCAGGGGGAGCCCATGATTTTAATATCCGGATTGATTGCCAGTATCTCCTTGAGAATCGGAATGACGTACTGCGTTTCTTCTGATTGCAATGCAAAATTCTCTTTGCCCGGCGTGTCCCAACAGGTGTATTCACTTAGCGAAAAATCCGAACAACCAATCGCAATACGGATATAGCTCATGCCCATGCCATCTTTGTCAGAGAACGTTTCCACCAAAAACTTCGTCCGGTCTTCCGCGCTCATCTGCATCAGATTATAACAAGTCGAACCGGTAATTGCCGCACCGAATCCGTCCATCGTCTGGAATTTGGTATTCGGATCGATCGTGATGGTATTAGGCGACATGTTAAATTTCGAACTAAAATCCACAAAGCGTTTTCCAAAATCCATCGAACGGCTTCCGGTTGTCGTATAAATGGTAACATCACCACTCGTTTTAAAATCTTCATCTACGGGAGATGGTGTATAGCTATCGCGGTTACACGATGTTGTTGCGATCAGACAGGACAACAAGAATGTATATATCATATTTTTATTATTGCGTTTCATATAAGTTTCAATTTAATTAGTACCCTGGATTTTGTACCAGATTCGGGTTTTGGTCGATTTTGGCCTGTGGAATAGCCAGACTATAGGAATTTTGATCGAATGGATAGACCTGTGCTTTCCTTCCCGAATCTTTGGCGTACACCGCATTCATCACCGATTCCACCTTATCTAAGCGCACCAGATCAAACCAACGTTGTCCTTCGAAAGCCAATTCCAAACGGCGTTCTTTCAGGTAGGCATTGAATAGCGCGTCTTTGTTGGAACGCGTTGCTGCCGGTAATTTCGGCAATTTGGCACGTACGCGAATCTTGTCGATAATATCCGCCGCTGCCGCCAAATCTGTTCCTTGCTGAATCAATGCCTCTGCTTTGAGCAGCAGGATATCGGCATAGCGCAATTTGATGATGCTGCTCATACCCGAACGCAGCTTGAACATAAATGGATAATTGCTGGACGGGTAATAATTGCTCCAGGTCGTGACATAGTAGACGATAGCCTCGTTCATGCGCACCTCATCTCCTTCACTGCTGTAGGCTTGGATCAAATCACGCGATGGTGTCACCCATTTGGCCCAGGTAAAGGCGTTATCATAATTGGACAGATCACGTCCGAACATCCAACTTGCCCAGTTACCCGAACCCGGCATAAACTGTGCTTCGAGAATCGATTCTTTAGTATTACGTTGTGCCAGATCAGTATTACTCGCATTCAGCGCATATAAATCCGAATAGTTTTCGTTTAGGTCAAAACCGTCAGCCGTCAATGCATCCGCATATTCAATTACTTTGGCATAATCGCGGATAGGTTTTTCCGCATAGATTTTCGCCAGCATCGCACGGGCCACCGATTTGGTAAACAATGTTTTATTCGCGTTATTATTCGCCGGCGCATCCGTCAATGCCTCTAAAAGATCTTTTTCAATCTGCCTGTAAGCCTCTTCTTCGGTCGCTTGTTTCGGAAAATACTCCGGATAAACTTCTTCGATATTATCTTCCGTAATATCCCTAGCCTGGGTCGTTACCACCGGGATCGAGCCAAATATCCGCAGCATATCAAACATCGCCAAAGCTCTGAAAATCTTTCCCTGAGCTTTGTACAGCTTAATATCAGCGGCACTTACCGATTTATCCGCCACACTATCCACATTGATGATCAGCCGGTTGGCGCGGGCAATATCTTCCAGATAACGATCCCAATCGCGTTCCAGCACCGAGTTAGATCCTTCAATGGAATTATTCTCAAATGGCACCACTTCCGCACCGGTCGTCCCGGCATACGCGTTATCCGAATGTGAATCGCCAATCAACAGCAAATCCAAATACCAATGTTCCTGCCGGTCACGCATCTGCTGATAAATACCGGTTAGAAAATTATCGACTTCACTTTTATTTTTAAACACAATCTGCGTTCCGCTTTCGGTTGTTCCTTGGCTCACATCTGTATAACTATCCAGCGGATCACGGTTCAAAGAGCAAGACGACAGGATGAAGGACACGAAGACCAATCCTAAAAACTTATTTCTATATATACTTTTCATCTCCATTCCATTAAAATTCAACATTAACACCAAATACAAAGGATTTGCTGGATGGGTATGTTCCCCAATCCAATCCTTGTACCCGACCAGAATTACCCCATTGATTGACCTCCGGATCCATTCCGGAATATTTCGTAAACGTCAACAAGTTATTAAGGGATAAGTAAGGTTGGATTCTATTGATCCCCATTCTTTTAAGACGATCCGGTGCGATAGCATAACCGAGAGAGACATTCTTCACCCGCAGATAACTGCCATCTTCCACAAAATAGGTCGAATTCTTCATATTGAATCCAGCCTTTGGCACATGCGTAATCTGTCCCGGTACACGCCAGCGATCCAGCACAACGGTTGTTTGGTTCCGGCCGTCATACATTCCTTCGGTTTCCATACGGCTGGCATTAAATATATCGTTACCATAAGTACCTTGTATAAAAATACTCAGGTCAAAGTTTTTCCAGGAGAAACTATTGGTCAGACCATAGACAAATTTCGGGTTCGGATCACCGATATACGTTCTATCCGATGCCGATATCTTGTTGTCGCCATTCAAATCTCGGTACATGAGTTCACCTGTCTCGGGATTAACGCCATCTGAGATATAACCATAAAATCCACCCAAAGCCCGTCCGGGTTCATTACGCACAACAGCCTCATTAACGAAGTTATTGGTTACTGCATCGTTGTAAATTTTCGTGAACACCAGCTTATCCAGGCGGTTTCGGTTGAACGAAATATTAAAATCCGTATTCCACAACAATTCACCTGTCAGATTTTTAGAACTGACGCCAAATTCAAAACCCTTGTTGGTCATTTCTCCTTCGTTTCTCGTAATCTTGTTTGCCGCCGCGGATCCCGCAGGCAGTGTCACTTCCATCAACATATCCGTTGTTTTCTTGTGATAATAATCCAAGGTTAATGTCAGGCGATTCTGCAAAGCTGAAAAGTCAATACCGACGTTCGTCTGTGTAGTTGTTTCCCACTTCAGATCAGTCGCACGCAACGAGGAAGGATTCCCAAAATTTGGAACTGCATTTAGATATTGTTCCTCAAACCAAGGTAATCGCTGGATGTTGTAGAACGCTAAGTAGGAGTAATCACCCAATCCCGATTGGTTACCGGTCTGTCCCCAACCTCCGCGAATTTTTAAATCGTTGATCCAGTCTACATCACTTAAAAACTCTTCTGACGAAAGACGCCATGCTGCCGATACCGATGGAAAATAGCCCCAACGGCCCTGTGGACTCAACTTGGATGAACCGTCCGCACGCATATTGGCCGTCACTAAGTATTTCCCGTCGTAATTGTACATCGCACGTGCGAAATAAGATAGAATCGCCCAGTCCGAAGCACCTGTTCCTGTCCTATCCCAAGCGATTTTATTTGCAGCATTTAGTGTTTCAATAATGCCGTTGGCATAATGGGAGCCATAGATATAGCTATTGGAATACTTGGAATCTGTCCACGAAGAGCCCGCCATTGCTTCCAGACTATGTTTCTCAAAACGCTTCGTATACGTCAGCACGTTATCCCAGGTCAGCACGGTATTGGTATTCCGTAGATCCGAAGCCTCACCGTATACGTTACGTCCTTGCAGGGTCAGCCACGGATCCAAAAATGTGGTCTCGTGCCCCGATCGTCTATCTATTGAAAAAGCCGATTTCCAGTTCAATTCGGGTAAAATCGTAACCAAAGCACTTCCTGTAGCCAATAGTCGGTTTTCCCGTTTGTTGTTGTTCTTCGACCTGGCTAGGTTTTCCAAAGGACTCGTGATATTCAGACCGTTAAAATTGGTATTGTAGCGGTCCGGATAAGCCAAATCCCAGATAGGCGCATAAACCGGTGTATTAATGACCGATGTAACCACACCGCCACGATTAGATCCGTTACCGGAAATAATACTATTTTGGTTATAATCCGCATAGGAAATATTACCGTTTACTTTTAACCAATCACGCACTTGATTATCCAGCGTAGCTTTAAAATTGTAGCGTGTGAAGAAAGTTCCATCCAACGTACCATTTTCGGTCAGATAACCTCCTCCCAGATAGTAACGTAATTTCTCATTACCATCCGAAACAGAAAGCTGATAATTCTGTTGTATACCCGTTTTGTATGTTTCCTTAAACCAATCGGTCTGGTCGGTAAGGCCATCTGGCAGATTCAGGTATCCTGTTTCGTCCATCAGCTCTTTGTATTGTGCGGTGTTCAGCACTTCTATAGTTTGATCAACAATATTTGCCGTCAGCTGTCCGCCCAGCGTGATTCTGGCTTCGCCGGCTTTTCCCGATTTGGTCGTCACTAGGATCACACCATTTGCCGCACGCGAACCATAAATTGCGGCCGAGGATGCGTCTTTTAAGATTTGAATGTCCGTAATATCATTCGGTGACAAGAAAGAAATATTTTCTACCGGTAAACCATCTACAACATACAACGGGTCGTTCGAACCATTGAATGACGTTGTACCCCGTACTCTAATCGACATTTCGCCTCCCGGCGCACCGTTCGGTTGTATGACCGTCACACCGGCAGCTTTCCCTTGTATGGCTTGCCCCAAACTAACGACCGGCCTTTTTTCCAGGTCTTTGGTGGACACGGAAGAAATAGCCGTGGTTACATCCTTCCGTCGTATGGAACCATAACCGATTACCACGACCTCATCTAGTGCAGAACTGCTCGGTTCTAAAGCAATCGTTATAGAAGCGCTATTCACAACCGTCGTACTGGTCTCGTACCCGATGTAGGAAACGAATAAAGTCGCTCCCGACGGAACATCGGAAAGCGTAAACGCTCCCGTCTCTGAAGTAGATGTAGTGATTGACTGACCCGATACCGCGACCGTCGCTCCTACAATAGGTTCTTGTGTCTGTCCATCTTTCACCGTTCCCCGTAAGGTGGTAATTGTCTGTCCCAACAGCGTCCCTCCTCCCATCATTAGTCCCATTAACAGAAATAAAGGACGTATCATTTTCATCGAAAATACCATAAGTTTTAGCGTTTGTTTTTGGATTATAACTGTAAGCTCCATCTTCCCCCGAAAGGGATTACACAAAGGTAGTTAAGGAAGAAGGCAAAAAAGAGCAAAAACGGAATCTCTCAAAAGAAAAGTAAACCAAAAATAAATTTAACGACCTGAAAAACAATAAGTTAAACAATAATTAAAGAAAGTAAAAAGTAAATGGAATACTGTTTTAAAAAGAGCGAATGGTACCTATATCCCGAATTTTATCTTCAAATTCATCTTTCGAACCGGCGACTTTGTTGCGTACTTTCACACGATAGTTGTATACCGTTCGTAAAGAGTATCTAAGAAAAGACGCAATCTTAGCAGAGTCTGTTATGCCGAGGCGGATCAGGGCAAAGATACGCAACTCGGTATTTAGCTCACCTTTATTTGTAGCCATGCGCTCCTCCGGTCGAAGCAGCATGTTAAAATCGTCAATAAACGAGGGATATAAGTTTAGGAAAATAACGTCGAAATTGCGGTACAGATCTTCCAGTTCATGTTTCACAACGTCCTGCGATTTTAACATTTTGCCGATGTCGTCTAATTGCCCTTGCGTGAACTTCTTTCGTATAGCCGCACGTTGTTCTTCAATCTTATCGATATAGCTGGAACATATATCAAAAAATTGTGCGATGTATTCTTCTTTAATATGGTTGGCTTCCGAAAGGTCGGTATTGACGGACAACAATTGCTCGTTGAGCTTTTGTAATGATTGGTTGGCGTTATGTAGATCTACCCGTGCGATTTTCAATTTTTTAATTTGCTGATACAAAATAAATAGAACTGCGATCAACAACACGGTCAGTATACTAATAATAATCAAGTTCTGCCGTAACACGCGCTTTTGTTCTGCTTCCTTTTCTTGAAAAGAAGCGTTGATAATAGAGTAAAAGGAAGAGTTTTCCAGTGTTCGATAACGTACGTTAGAAAAAACTGCATCGTCAATGGCTTTCTGAATAAACACAAAAGCCCTATCGATATCTCCTAATTCATAATAGCACAATGCCAAGCTTTGTAACGAAGCATTGTCTTTCACCACCTGTTTGATATCGGTTATAGCCGAAATCGAGAAATAATACAGTTGTTTTTCGATTTCGCCTGCATTTTTATATATAATACCCATAAGATAGGCGATTACAGCACGCTCCGGCTGTTTATCAGTCGTTCGCCGGAGTAACTGTGCTAATATTTCCTTCGCTTTATCTTCTTCATTATGGAAAAGGTATTTTGTAGCTAGCGCTATATTGTAGTCTAATGATGAGGAATCCAGTACCGCCAGTAACGAATCCCGATACACTTCACTGCGCACAAAGTATTGCTCCGTATTGCTGCTTTGCCCATAATGACTATTAAATTCTGTAAAAGCATCAAAATAGGTCGGCAGTAACGTCGTTGCCAAGTTGTTTCGATTGATTTTATCTAACAAATTTTCGGATTCAATAAATTTACCGGCGGATGAAAGCAGACGAGCCAACAAAATGACGGCTTGGTTTGTCCGTACCGGATCATCCTGTTGTTCCAGTATATCTTTATATTGCCGTGTATAGCTGATGGCAGAATCAATCTGATACTTTCGGTATTCTTGAATAAGCTGGAATAGAAGATCCGTTCGTTGCGCTATCGCTTGGTTACGTCTTAAACGATTTTTTATTCCCTCTATTCTTTTCAGCTTATGCTGTTCGAAACGTTCACTGTTTCGAAGAGTCTGCTCCAATTCTCGTTGCACCGAATCTACATTGGTTTGTGCGAAACAAAAAAACCAACAGGAAAATAAAATAGAGAACAGGAGTTTAATATTCATAAAAAGGAGCGCTAGACTTCATCATCGTCCAACCAATCCGATTGCAGATCATCTATCTCACGACGGTCCTTCTTGGTTGGTCTACCCGTGCCGCGATCACGTTTTAACACCGGGGCATGAAATGCTGATTTATAAGCATAGGTTTCTTCTACCGGTGTATGGTCTTCATAGAACTGTACGGCTGTTTTGGCATCTACCCGTCTCTCCAATAACCCTATTACGTGAATCACTTTGCGTTCGATACCTTTTTGAATCGAATAAGTTTCTCCTACTTTTACGACATAAGAAGGTTTTACATTCTGTCCGTTCAGTTTGACCCTCCCCGCCTTACAGGCTTCGGTAGCCAAGCTTCTTGTCTTGAATATACGAATTGCCCACAAGTATTTATCTATCCGTAGTTTTTCCGTTACTGCCATAACACAAAAATAAGGTTTTCTTTCTCATTTTTGCTGTATAAATAGCGAAGTGCAGCGGTTTTTACAATTAGGTATTCGGGAATCAAAGCATTTTATATAAGTTTGTATTCGACCTTTCATTTTATAACATTATAATTAAAAATGGACTTACACAAATTGCAACAATTAATTGAGGATGCTTGGGAAAACAGGCAATTATTAGAATATAAAGAGCATTATGAGGCGATCAAAGTGGTGATTGACAAGCTTGACAAGGGTGAGATACGCGTGGCTGAGCCTATTGGTAGCCGTTGGCATGTAAACGATTGGATAAAAAAAGCAGTTATTCTTTATTTTCCTATCCAGGAAATGAAAGAAATAAACAACAAGCCCTTCGTTTACCATGATAAAATGGAGCTAAAGACCAATTACAAAGCACTTGGAGTACGTGTTGTTCCTGGAGCAAGTGCGCGTTATGGCGCTTATCTTTCGAAAGGTGTTATCATGATGCCTTCTTATGTTAACATTGGTGCTTATGTAGATGAAGGAACAATGGTAGATACGTGGGCTACTGTAGGTTCCTGTGCGCAGATTGGGAAAAATGTCCATTTAAGTGGTGGTGTGGGTATCGGCGGTGTCCTGGAGCCTGTACAAGCGGCCCCCGTCATCATTGAAGACAATGTATTTGTAGGTTCTCGAGCGATTGTGGTAGAAGGTGTACACGTGGAAACAGAAGCTGTTTTAGGTGCAAATGTGGTATTGACGGCGTCAACAAAAATTATTGATGTATCGGGACCTGAACCGGTGGAATATAAAGGTCATGTCCCCGCTCGTTCTGTTGTTATACCGGGTTCTTACACCAAAAAGTTTGCCGCTGGCGAATACCAAGTACCTTGCGCCCTGATTATCGGTCAGCGTAAAGAGTCAACAGACAAAAAGACCTCTTTGAACGACGCGCTACGCGACCACAACGTCGCTGTTTAATGAAACATACTACCGTACTTAGAGAAGATTTAAATAAAGCCCTTGAAACGTTGAAAAACGGAGGGCTTATTCTTTATCCTACAGATACCATTTGGGGTATCGGATGTGACGCCACCAATATAGAAGCTGTAGAAAAAGTTTTTGCCTTAAAAGGACGTGAGCAGCATAAAAGTTTGATTGTCTTACTACACAACGACAATCAACTCGCTGGTTATGTCAATGATATCCCTGAGGTTGCCTATGACTTGATTGAATACACAGAGAGACCTTTAACCATTGTATATTCGAATGCCAAAAACTTAGCACCGAATGTCATAGCCGCTGATGGTAGTATCGGCATCCGTATTGTACGCCACCCTTTTTGTGAGCAATTACTGCAACGGTTTCGCAAGCCTATAGTCTCTACATCTGCAAATATAAGCGGAGAAGCCTCCCCCTCCCATTTTGAAGAAATTTCCGAACCAGTCAAAGCCGGTGTAGATTATATCGTGGAGTACGGGCAATATGAAAAAGGGGATGGCAAGTCTTCCACTGTAATGAAACTAGATCCAAGTGGCAAATTTGAGTTTCTACGGAAGTAAAGTTGAGTGGATCCAATCATGAAGCATTTACAAACAACACCTACACAAACGATCAATGCAGGAGGACGTTTAATTACATTCGAAAACCCCCTCATCATGGGAATCCTGAATGTAACACCAGACTCTTTCTACGATGGCGGAAAACATAATAATGTCGAACAGGCTTTGGCACAAGCAGAGCGGCTTGTTATTGACGGAGCTGATATAATCGATATCGGTGGCTACTCTTCCCGCCCGGGTGCGCCTCCAGTCTCTCCGGAAGAGGAAATAAATAGAGCCATACCCGTTATCCGGGAATTGGTGAGGAGGCATCCCGACCTCATCCTATCTATCGATACTTTTCGTGCTGATGTTGCAGAGGCGTGCATAGAAGCGGGTGCGCATATTATCAACGACATTTCGGGAGGCACACTCGATAAGAATATGTTTGTTACGGTAGCGCGGTTACAGGTTCCATACATTTTAATGCACATGCGTGGCACACCGGAAACGATGCAGACCTTAACAGATTACGACGATGTCGTCATCGATGTCGCTACCGCATTGGGAGAAAAGATTTCCGCGTTACGTGCTTTAGGTGTTAAGGATATTATCCTTGATCCAGGTTTCGGATTCGCCAAGACCTTGGAACAAAACCATGAACTCTTGCATCGGGTAGATGAATTACACTATTTCGGTTTGCCTATATTAGGCGGAATTTCCCGTAAATCGATGGTTTACAAAAAACTGGGTATTACTGCAGAAGAGGCATTGGCAGGCACAATCGCACTAAACACCTTATTGCTTTCAAAAGGAGTACAATTACTCCGGGTTCATGATGTAAAAGAGGCTAAGCAATTGATTGCATTATTATTTTAGCATATTATTTTGAAAAGATTACGAGATATTACCACTATAGGTTTTGCCTTATTTGCTATGTTCTTTGGAGCGGGGAATTTGCTGTTACCTCCTTTTATCGGCCTGCAGATAGGCAACCATGTTTGGATAACCATCTTGGCATTTGGGCTTACGGGCATCTTGCTCCCTTTTCTGGGTATCTTATCCGTTACTAATTCCGGAGACAGCTTTGATGACCTCGGTCATCGTATCAATAAAAACCTTGCCGCTATTCTGGGATCCGTTATCATGATTTGTATTGGTCCGCTGATTGCTCTTCCACGAACCGCAGCGACAACATTTGAAGTAGGGGTACTCCCCTCTTTTCCGAATAGCAATCCGGTATGGACATCTATTCTCTTTTTTTCTATCACTTGGCTTTTTTCCATTGTACCCTCTAAGGTTGTAGACTTGGTGGGCAATATTTTAACCCCCTTCTTACTCTTTGTACTTATTATCTTAATTGGTATGGGTATCGCAAACCCAATCGCCGATCTACAACTGGAAATGCTCTCCTCACAAGAAGCATTTACGCTGGGGTTTATTGAAGGCTATCAAACCCTTGATGTATTAGCGTCCGTGATATTTGCCGGCATTATTATCTCTGCGACCAAAGCCAAAGGGTATGATAGCATTGCCGAAAAGAACAAAGTCGTCATTGCATCGGGAGCGCTCGCCGCGGCTTGTTTATTCTTTATTTACGGCGGATTAATCTACCTCGGTGCTACTTCCAATATCGAAAACACCGACATTAGTCGCTCAGCCTTGCTCATTCATATCTCGAACAGTATTCTCGGAAAGTATGGTACGCTAGCTATTGCCATCAGTATCGCATTAGCTTGCCTGACAACCGCCATTGCACTGACTACCGCCGTGGGTACATTCTTTAGCAAACTGACCAACGGCAAACTCGGTTATAAACTACTGGTAACAGCATCTTGTCTCGTCTCCGGAGTTCTTTCTGTCACGGGTGTGGACAATATCATCCAGTTTGCTTATCCGCCATTGGCTTTCGTCTATCCTATTGTCATTACACTGGTCTTGTATATCGTTATATTCGGCCGGTTCGTCAAAACCAAATTACCGTATATCTTGGCATTAATTGCCTCAACTGTCATAGCTGCATTAAATGTGATGAAGATACTGGGTGTCTTACATGCTGACATTTTAGCTTGGTTCAACCATATCCCTTTCTTTGCTTATGAGCTAGGATGGGTAGTGCCTTCATTTGTGTTTTTTGTTATTGGTATAATTATGGAATCACTATCCTTTCGACATAGCAGGTAATGCAAAACCATTGTCAATAGACAAAATGTCGATAACATCACTCAAGGAAATACACAGGACAACTATACTTTAATCTCTAACTTTTCCATGCTGTTTCTACCCCTTCAGCATGAAGAACATCTTGAAATGCAACCAATAATTCCTTATTACGACGAATCTCTTTAGGCAATACCTTTTTCTCCATAGAAAATGCCAGCAGCAGTCCAACAGCTTCGCCTATACTCCATTCTACAGGATGCAGCCGATAACAGCCATTCGTGATATGAGTTGTCCCAATATTTTTATTTGCAGGAAATATATTGTCCATTCTTATCGGCAATAATGCCCCTAATGGAATTTGAAAAGGTAGGGAAGCAAAGTCAACATAGTTGGCTTTCGTAGTCGGATGTAAGTCAATATGATAATATCCAACTCCTACACTATCATAAAAATAAGCCGCTTGAGTAGCATCTTCTCCAGCATTTGCCACCAGTGTTCTATTTTCCTTTCCAACATGTTCCTCCAATATGGTGAACAATGCTTTTATTCGACGCGATTCCCGAACATATGGATATTTGGCAAAACCATCTTCTGTACCCATAAGATCTTTACGCAAACGTAAGCCGCGCCATCCTTTCTTACCATCTGGTCTTGGCGCCTCTGTCTGCAACCAATAAAGTAACGACAAACCCAATTGCTTAGAAGAAGCTAGATGTTTTTTAAATTCCAAATCCGACACGCCTATCAAGTTCCCCAACATGTAATCATTTTGAGGCCAATTGACCAGGGTTATATCCCCTTGATAAAAATCAGGTTGAAAGTTAGAACGGCTTATAATCTTCCTATAATTCCATAGATTTAAAACCGAACCTGTAGACTTCCCAGTGGGATTAAACCCCAGTTTCTTGGGCTCCAATGTACGAGGATTAGAATACGACAAATCAAGTAGCCTGCCCGACCAGCTCGGTTGTATAGCGGGTATATATGCCGACCAAAAATGGTAATCTTCCGGTTTTTGCACAAAATCCTCCCCAGGCACATAATCCAATGCAAAACAAGTTGTAAAAGCTTGCTGATTATCGGGATCGCCTGTAAGTGGCGCATGCAGCTCATGTGTTTCCTCTTTAGATTCTGTTCCTATTACAAATTCAGTTCCTGTCAGTGGGAGTACATCGCCCAATTCAGTAGCGTCTACAAAATAAGGTGCCTCTAGCATGCATCGCTGGCCAGTTATCGATGACTGGACAATAATTTTCTTTACAAATGTATCTGAAACATCGGCCGAAATGGCTTTACAGTCCAATTGTAATATGAGTTGACCATTAGATTGATATGGAGCCAATAAGTCCATGAGAACAGCCAATGCAACTTTAGGCTCATGGCATATCCTAGAAACCAATCCACCCCCTGGGTTGAGTAGCGGGTTTGACTTTGCTTCTTCCGTAAGCGGATAGTTGTTTCGGTAGTAATTTCGGATTCTTTTCCTAAAATCCCGATATGACTTAGGAGCGCCATGGGTCTCAATCCATTGATGCTCATCTGCTGGTACACCTTGTTGAGTTAGCTGTCCACCTATCCAGTCAGTCTCTTCTGTTAATATCACCTTTTTCCCTTTTTTTAACAAAGAGAGAGTTGCTGCTACGCCACCTAAACCGCCACCAATGATAACGACATCCGCTCGTATAATTGATTCGTTAGCGTATTGCTCTATTATCATCTGATTACTTTGATCCCCCAGATGAGAGAAGCCTAATAATGGGGGAGCCATCATCGCACCGCCCACACAGGTTAAACCATTAATAAAATCTCGACGTTTCATTTTACGTATTTTTCGCTTTGGTTATTATCACAACAGCGTGTTTTTACTTCTAATTCTTTCTAATTATCGAAATCGCATTAGGTACAGGGCGAAACCAAGTTGTTCCAGCTGGCTGTCCCAACACGCTATTACCTATGACTAACATCGTTGAACCACCACCATCTAAGTTCACCGCATTTGTCACTTCAAAATGTTTCAGTAAATACGAGAGTTCTTCTATGGTCACACCATCAGACACAGGAGATCTGCCCTCCACTACAAGTATATAGAAAAAATCATCAGAATGTCCAATAGCTGACCTTGTTTCTCTATTATTTGGATTTCCAGACACAGAGTTTATTTGTTGTATAGCGCCATTTAGCAGGATTGGATAAGAAGCTCCTATTGCATTCTTCACATCATAACTGTTTCCTTCTTTTCCTTTCGGTTTAGACACTTTTATGTTAACCATATCCCCTTTTTTATATCGGTTGCAAACGGCCACACCCACTCCGTGACCAGACAGGACAATATGGCCCTCAGGAATGGCAATCCCACCATCGACAGCCATTGGATTATTGGAGATTACCTCGCACACAACATCGTCATAGCTTTCCAAGGTCTCCCAATCACCATCTATTGGTTTCAACAAAATTTCAGACCCCCACATATTGGCACCAGTTTTCGCACCTTTCACTGATGTATATAACACCAACTGATCCCCTAACCGTGGACCATTAATACTATTAACCGGATAATTGTCTTTATCTACGCTAATCGTATAATTTAGTTCATCTATAAAAAGTTTGTTGTCTTTTGTCACCCCATATGTTACAGTCCAGTCATTGTCCGCCGTTTTTATGATAGATCCATTGCTCACCATATTCCCCAAAAACGTACCTCCTTCTTCCATAATAAAAAAATCTCCGTTTATAGTTGCTAAAACAGTTTGATTGCCAATGCTTTCTCGCTTAGCGATGTCAAGGGGAGTTGATCTAGTTGTTAAATATTTTCCGCCCAGTAAACTTTGAAAAGCGATATCCTCAGATAGTTTTCTTCTTTCTAAACGCACCAGATGCGCTAACAATTTGAACCCACCCTCAGTTTCTTCTTGTTCTATTGCTAATTTCATATAGTCCATTCCATCCGTTATACCCTCTTTTCTAAATGTACTGATGGGAAACTCCTGTGTACCAATTACGATTGTTTTACCATATTTTTCTCGATCCCCATCACTCCTAAGAACTTCTTCCGGTTCATCGTCTGATACAACTGGTGCTGGATTTTCTCGACTACAAGATACTGCAATACTAGCAAGCAGTATCATGAATATTATTTTATTCGCTGTCATTCCTTTACCAATCTATTGTAAACTTTTCTTTTCTTACGCTCGACGATTTCTGTCGCTAATATATCTGCGATCTCCCTATCTTTTATTTCAGTAGATGTAGCTAACTTATAAAACGAATCTCCTCCTTGATAATAGGCAATCGACGATGTTTTCCAGACATCGTTCTTATGAAACGACTCCATATATCTTTCCAAACGAAATCTTTTGTTTTCATCTGCTCGATAAAGAGCCCTATCATCAAATTCCATTTCCATCCCCATATTGAATTCTCTAGCTTTTGTACATGCTTCATCTATTCTCGTATCATCAACTTTGTTATTAAAAAAATGATTAGGCTGTAACCAAGCAAAATCAAACTTAAATTGTTTCCAATCAAAGTTGCCCGGCGCATTCCAGTAGGGTATCCAATAGAATTGGTGTGCCGTTGAACGGATGTAGTCCCCAATCGGTATTAAAATTTCTTTTCCATCTCGAACGTCTTCGTCAACCCAATAAAACCCTGCTAATTCTAAATTCTCCAATTGCTCTTGTTTAAATCTCGTCAAAAAAGTTTCAATATACCATTTGGATGCTTCTACACGATCTTCGATTTTTGAAAAATCCAGTTCCTTACTATGTAACCTGCCCCAATCTTTCTGATTACGGATGGGGGACGGAATTCCCACCACCAACTTATGTTTAAAATGTGGTTTACCCAAAACACCTATTGCATCTGCAATAACTTCATTCAAGGCGTGCAAAGCTTTGTTTTTCTCAAAATGTCGATCGATGAGCCACTCCCATTCTATTTTTCTTGCATTCAGTTTGTCGTATCCGGGGGCGTAATTACGTCCTTTGCCGTCTTTAAATTCTAAAAATAAAAAACCATCAAACAACCAATTTTTCTGTCCTTTTAGATTTTCATACATCACATAAGGTGCAAACCTCTCTTTGGTCCATTCGTAGGTATCCCTATGAATGCCCCCATGGTAAATTAAAGCCAAATCTACAATGTTTGTTTTTCCATACGATTGAGCTTCACTACGGAAAGGAAAAAGAGTAAACACAATAAACATCATAAAAGATGTCTGTTTTATTATAAAGGATTTATTCATAGTTATAAGGTATTAAAATCTATACAATCAAATTCATATGCCGTCACAGAACCATTGGTTAGCAAGCAATACATATACAATTTGTATCCGTCGTCCGATACATTCAAAACCACATCGCTGGTTCTATTTCCATTACTATTAGATACTAGATCCGTGGTTCGGAAAGCGAGAAGCTGCTCCAGAGGCTCTCCAACAAGACTTAAATTGTCTGGCTGGGTAACATCAAACAGGTAAAACTGTCCATCACGATCTCCCACTTTTCCAAAAGACACATAATGGGCATTATTAAACGCTGCAAAATCCAGCGCATTATTGTTTTCTAAGCCTAATCGTGAAGCAGGTAGTTCCGTTAAAATAGTATTATTTTTGAAGTCCCAGTACGAGATATTTCCTGGCTGACCTGTAACAATCAACGGATCATCCGCTTGATTGCCCAATGGGGCGACATCAGCCATCAACGTCCAAGCTGTTGAACCTGGAAATATTATTTTTTCAGGTTCCTGACTTACGATCCGCCCGTTTCTGACCGTCCATCTCAAGATTGTTCTTCCAGAATTACTAGCAGCAAGATAAATAAGGGCATCTCCTTCCAAATCTCCAGCAATCGACATTTTCCTACCGACCTGCCAAGCTTCATCCATCGTCCAACTGATAATCTTTATTGGATTTCCATCGAGGCTATTTTTCCATTTATATATTGCTAAGGAATTTCCGCGAGCCGTCACCAAGTTCGATATAAGCAACTGTCCTTTTTGATCGGCCGTTAAAAAAAAGTTCTGGAAATTCTCCTGCGTAATGCCCCCCATCGTCATTTGCCCAATCAACGTTCCATTAAATCGATTAATAATCTTATTTGGTTGTTCGCGAGTATTGACGATCAAGTGTTGATCCGATACGGCTATGGAAGTCGTCATATGGTTGACAGGGTCAATCCCCAATTCTCCAAGTGTCTTCGTCCACAATAAACGGCCGCTATTTGCACGAATGCCAAGTGGAATTTTGCTTGGGTTTGCAAACTGAACAGTATATGTTTTTTTTGTAACACCATCTTGTGCAGTTACCTCATATACTACCGGAGAATTAAAATCTTGTGGCACATCCAGAGTAGGAAAAATACTTGCTTTATTTGAAATCAATATCTTAGGCACCAAATTAGCGAGATCAGCTCCGCCGGCTATCAAATTTATTTTATTGCCTTGAATATATCCCTCTATATTCATCCCGGGCAAAGAGAAGCTAAGAAGTTCCGCCTCAACACTTTTCTTTATAACCCCTTTTACAATGTGCTTACTACTTTTCCCATCTCCGCGGTGGATAATAACAGGTATCTCCTTAGAAAGGTCTACAATACTTGTAGATTGACCGACAATCTCTATACGTGATGGATCTCTTGTAGCAAGTACTAACTTTGTTATATCCAATGGATTTTCGGAGTCCATCGGAAAATGTGTAGGAAATTCAAAAAAAATAGTATCCTTATATGGTGTGGAGTTTTTTGGATTAAAAAAACCTTTCCCATCCAAAAAAGTGATATAGATAGCTCCTGGATCTTTTTCCGATTCCGCATAGTTAACTTCTTCTTTACTACAAGACAAAAATTGACATATCAACAATGCGATTGCAATGGTTTTAATATATAGTCTCATTTCAAAAAAATTATGGTTGATTATAAATTAAAATTCAGCTCTATTTCCGCTTCATAAATACGACTATCGAACTCGTAACTGAATGACAGATCAAAGACTCCATAAAACCGTTGATGCTTCAGATCAAAATCACCCCGTATATGACTGCCTTTATCTTGAATCCTAAATCTATTGGTATTCCCCGATTCTTTTACAAGCAGTTCATCGCCTACCACTTCAATCCATAGCATCATATCATTAACATGACTAGGTATCTGGAAGATATTCGCAGTCACCGTTTCCGCCTGTAAAGCGTAATCGATTTTTTCCGTCTCCGTTTCGTTATATTTCAGATAATATTTTCCCGATGCCTTAAGCTTGCCTTGATACGGATTTCTATATTTCTTCAGTGTCATCAGCACTGTTTTTTTCTCTTCCAATATTTGTTGAGGTTGCCCTACCCGTAATGATATAGGAAGAATATAATTTTTCGCGATAAATTCTTCGTCGACCTGTTTAAAGTGTATATATGCTTTTTTCTCCAATTCATCCGGTCCAAAAGTAAAATTTACCGGTTCGATCGAATACATACTTTCGGGAAGCAATAACGCTCCTGAGTTGGACAACAGATATTGCGCATATGCATCGCTATCTACAAATAAGCTTACGTCTATCTGCCCTTTACTGTTAATACCTGACTTATATACTGTTAATTCATAAACAGATTCTCCTAAAAGTGGCTGTACTTCCACTACGCCGGAAAGTGGCAGATAAACCTTACTTCCGTATTCGATGCTATCCACTCCTTTGCTACAAGACATTATAGCTATTACGAGCGATAACGCAGTTATAATTTTTTTCATAATTTAATATATTAAGCTAGTAGATCAATTACCATCCGGGGTTTTGTACAATGGCCGGATTACGGTCTATTTCCGTTTGATGAATAGGAAACAAATTCATTTTCTTATCAAAGACCCTCGTCTCGAACGGCACTCTCTTATAAAACCCAGTAAATTCAAAACTATTGGTAGCTGCGTTTCCGGCATGTATATCCATTCCCCACATCTTTCCACCGTCGCCATATTTTCTTTTTGGGTCGCCATTATCCGGTGTGGCGGACAGTAGTCTACGTCGGGTAGTAAAGTATCGATCTCCTTCAAACGCTAACTCTACTTGTCTCTCTTGGAGAATATATTCTCTTTGTTGTTCTTTATCTCCTTTGATACCCGGATAAACATGGTATATGGAGGGAATACCTGCACGCTCTCGAATCATATCCCAATATTTCTGAATATCTGCATGGGACGGATCATACTCGTTGAGTGATTCGATATAGTCTAGCAGTACTTTTGCATATCGTATAAATGTATCGTGTCGTGGGGTGTTCACAAAAACCCGATCCCGCATATTGCTTTGTGGATCTGCATTCTTTAAAACCAGGTACCCTGTCTGTGGATAAAAGGTATACGACCCTGATTGTCTAGACATTCCGCCGTAATATAACTCTACCCTTCCATACCCATTTGCCTGCCTCACGGTACTGTTATTTGTAGAATAATAATCTCGTTTTACAATATCTGATGGTAACTGCGGGATAATCCGCTTGTTGTATAGCACGGATACATAAAAACGAGGCTCCCGATTCGCATACATATTCCATTCCCCAGGCCAATGCCCCCAAGCGTCCCCATTTCTGATCATTTCGATCATGTTGACACGATCATTCGTTACGTCAAAGTTACGAGGATTCCAAAATTCTCCTCCTTGTGTGGCGAATCCATCTTCGACATAACCTGAACTCGGATCATCAATCGTTTTACCATTTTTCATAAAAAAAGCATCAACTGCCCTTTGTGTAGGCCCCACACCTCCTAGGTTATTAGGACCTGGAGAGGTATGCACTTCCCAGCCATTATGATTAAAGGCCGCTTTGGCCCATATTATTTCACAATTCCATCTTCGAATATGGACATCACGCAAGGATTTATATGGACTAAACGTGGATCCATCTCCATTTTCATGATTTTTATATAGTCTGACGTTGGCATTCGCATTATCTTCAGCTGTTTTTATGACATCGTAGCTTGCATCTGCCGCCCGTTTCCATTTATTTTCGTCATAAACGATAGATGCAAGTGCCGTTCCATCATGATTTTTAAAATTTATATAATCCGAGTTACCATTCCACTGTGGACTTGCCGCCATTGTCAATACTTCCGCCTTTACTGCTTTGCAGACTATTTTAGTAGGCTTACCTAACCACTGTTTGTCATTTTGCCAATGAAGAGGCAAATCTCTTTCAGCTTCATCCATCATCTGAACAATATAGTTTACACATTCGTCATAAGGAGATCTAGGAAATTGGTTCCAATCCGTATCCAAGGGAGGAAGTTCCTTGATCAATACAACCGGACCGTATTGTCTAAGTAGCAACCAGTAATAATATCCTCTTAAAAATTTGACTTCCGCTTTGTATTGTGTTTTAAGTTGTTCGCTTAATTCGTGATTCCGATCTACATTATTTTCAAATACGAAAGAAGCACGAATGGCTCTATACCAATTCGGCCATTTCTCGTAAAATCCGCTGGTTGTTGTCCAGTTCCCTAAATTTATCTGGTAAGTGTTGTAAACATTCCACGTTAAATCAATCTCATCCGACAAGCCCAACCAAGGGTCGTCTTGATATAAATTGGATGTCGGAATCTGCGAATAGACGTTATATAGATACGCTTCTGTCTCCCGTCTGGATTTCCAGATCATATCATCTGTCTTCATATCATCAGGCTTTTTTTCCAGAAAATCGGAACAAGACACAAGTCCTAATAACATCAGTATAACTAAAATATTTTTCATCTTTCAGTACCTTTAAAATGTTGCTCTAAAACCAAAATTGAATTTTCTTTGTAATGGATAGTTTCGTCCGTCCGAAGATCCTGTTTCTGGATCCCACATTGTCCATGAGGAGAAGGTCGCCACGTTATTTGCCAACGCGTAAATTCGTAGATTGCTCACTTTCAATCGCTGTAAAAAAACTGGTTTTATCGAGTATCCCAATTCCATTTCTGTTAGCCTCAAGAAACTACCGTCATAAATTGTTCGTGTGGACCGTTGCCAGTTATTGGCCGACGTTCCATTGGCAATTCTTGGGTATTGAGCGTGCTGATTCGGATTATCCACCGTCCATCTATCTAATGCTTCTACGAATAAATTTCCTTTACCCACGCCTTGGTTAAACGGGATATAAGCTCCTCCCAGCGCATATGAAACACGCCCCTGTCCACGAAAAAACATTCCGATGTCGATGCCCTTCCAATCAAACTGGAAACCAAAACCATAGTTTATCTCCGGAAGGTTAGAGTATCCTATCGGAACTTCATCATCAATAGTAATAAGCCCATCTCCGTTAATGTCCTGATATTTTACATCACCTGGTCTGACAACCCCAAAAGTTTGTTCAGGGCTGTTGCTAATCTCTTCTTCACTTTCAAATAAGCCTAAAGCCATTAATCCAAACTGCTGCCCAAATTTGTGCCCCGTACGCATCCGATATTCGTAATTTTTCTGTGCCTCATCCTGCTCGAGTATTTTATCCTTCGCGTAGGTAAAATTACCATACAGCCGCACACCGCCCCATTCATAGCGTTTGTTTGCCTCAAGCGTTCCATCTATACCCTGGTTGATCATCTTTCCCATATTCGCAAAAGGATTTGAGTTGAATCCTGCTACCCAAGGTAATGAAGCCCGTTGCAAGAGAATATCCATTCTTCTTTCATAAAAATAATCCGCATCCAAACGGATCAAATCATTAAAAAAGGAGAGCTCAACCCCTACGTTATGTTTTAAGCCTTTTTCCCACGTTAGGTTAGTCACCCCTATTCTATCTTCACCTGTTCCTACATAACTTTGTCCATTCTCACCAAATACGTACCCTCCCAAACCAGAACCATATATAGATAAATAGCCATATCGTTGCCCTCCCGGAAGAGCTTCCGACCCTACCAGTCCCACAGATCCTTTTAGTTTCATTAAGCTTACCGCACTATTGGGCGACCAAAAACTTTCATTCGTTAGAATCCATCCGACCGCTGCGGCTGGGAAGAGACCAAATCGCCGCTCTTTTGGGAAATTTTCAGAACCATTATATCCCAAATTAACTTCGGCAAAATACCGATTATCAAAATCATAAGTCGCACGAGCCGCCAAGCCCTGTCTTCGATACGGCAATGATAAAATAGCAGATGCAGCATTACCATTTACAAAATCACGTTGATAATACATCGACATAGCACCTACATTATGCTTGCCAAAACTTCTATTGTATGTCAACTGTCCTTTTAATTCTTTTGCTCTGTTACTTCCTAAAGCACGGGAATATCCAAGAAATTCTTGTCCTTGGTCCACTTCGGTAAACAAAAGTTCGCCTGTTTCCGGATCACGTCCTCGAACACCATAGGTATAGGAGCCCTTACGACGCTGTATATCGGTTTGGTTATATGCATCAAATGAAAAAGAGAATCTAAATTTCAATCCATTTACAAAACTCCCCAAATCCTGATTTACAGAAATTTGGCTCATAAATTGGTTCCGAAACTCTGTATTAAAGCCGGATCCCAATAGTCGCTCCAACGGATTCTTCTCACCCACCTGTGTTGGAGCTCCCCATCCCCAGATATCTTTCCCATCAAGATCCTTTCCTATCGGTATGCGTACAGGGTTAGAAATAGGAGTCGCCAATGACGCCCAGTAAAAAAGCTCTCCAGCCGGTGTATAATCCGTTCCGTAGATATGGGAACCGACGCCGGGAGAGTGCAAATCCGTTAAACTACCCCCCACCTCCAATTCCACGGTTGTTGATTTAGTTAATGAAATATCAACATTAGATCTAAAATTATACCGTTGTAAAGACAGGTTTGATTTATATTCGTTTTCATCGCTGTTTCGTAAATTTCCAGACTCATTAATATAGCCAAATCCTACGAAATAACGTGCTACCTCCCCACCACCTCTCACATTTAAAGAAGCCTGAGAGTTATGAGAGGTTTTCTTATATATTTCGTCGTACCAATTCACATTCGGATACAGGTAAGGGTCTTCATAATTCCTTGTTTTTTCTATATATTCATCAGAATAATTATCCCTTCCCAGCGCCTCATTATATAGCATAGCATAATTTGCACCATCCAAAAAACGGGGTAGACCCGGTAGATCTGACAGGCCGTGCTCTGCACTAAATTGTATGACCGGCTTCTGTGCAATCCCTCTCCTAGTCGTAACCAGAACAACACCATTCGCCGCACGTACTCCATATACTGCCGTGGCGGACGCGTCTTTCAAAATAGAAACAGATTCGATCTCCTCAACAGAGAGATCCTGCATTTCTCTTTCTACTCCATCTACTAGAATCAGTGGACTTCGATTATCACTAAAGCTGGAAATTCCGCGAATCCATATTCCACCGTTATCTCTCCCTAACTCTCCAGTACGCTGAACCACAACTGCTCCAGCCATCTTGCCAGCCATAGCGTTAGTCAGCGAACGTTGTGGCATTCGCAGATCGTCCATTTTCACAGAAGATATCGCCCCAATCACGCTAGCCTTTTTTTGCTGCCCCATTCCCACAACCACAACTTCATCTAACGAAGACAAATCCTCTTGCATAATAATGTCAATGGTAACACCGTCTTCAACATCCCTCTCTAAACTCTTGTATCCTACATAGGAAAATAACAAACGATCACCTTTTTTTGCGTTAATCGCATAAGATCCACGTTCATCTGTAGAAGTAGCTGCCTCGGTTCCGACTACGGCGATACTCACCCCGCTGATCGGTCGACCATTTTCATCTAATACCCTTCCTCTAATAATTTGCTGTACAGCAGTCTCTATGAATTGTTTTTGCCATTCGTCAGATGTAGGTAGCAAGTTTTTTTTAGTTTCCTGAATTTCAATTGCTGAGATCACCTTACCTCTCACCACGAAACTGAAAGGTTGATTTTTGAAGAGCAAAGGCAAAACTTCCAATATATCCTTATTTGTCGCATGGAGTGTGACGGGTTTTGCCTTGTTAAAGAACTCGTTTTTAATAATGAACGAGTAACCTGTCTGCTTTTGTAGGTTCTGTACTACCGTTTTGAATGGCACACTTTTTACGTCAATATTGACTTTCTGTGCTGTCACGTTTCCATATACGGTAAATGAAAATAGGAGAGTCAAAATCAGAAATAACTTCATCACCAGTAACATTTTTTGTAAAACAAAATCTTTTAGCTGATTTCCCCGAAACACTTGAAACGAGAAGATAGAAAGCGCAAAGGCTTTTTTGCTGTAATTCATAAATGGATTATATCAGTACAAATACATCTACACTCCAAGAAAGAGCGACGCAAAATCTGCTTTCATTTGTAGCAGGTTTTACTTAAGTTTGTACTGTCAGATTTAAAATTTGATTACTTAACTCCGTAATTTAAATTATTGGCGATCGCCGGAAATAGGTCGAAATATTTCCGGCACTTTTAATTCGCGATATTAACCTATAAACTTACATAGTCGCTATCACCCTCCTTCCTTCTATCTTGAAGTTGACATTAAAATTCATTTCCAGAGCATCTAGTACTTCTGACAATTTGGTATCCCTATTTAATGCAACATAGGCCGTCACCGAAGGCCATGATTTGACTTCAAATATGACATCATACCATCTTTCTAGATGAGGGATAATCTCTTTCAGACTTGCCTCTGTTAGAATAATATATCCGTCTTTCCATGCAATAAATTCACCGGGATTGTCCACTTGGCCGATACTCGTTTTCTCCGTTTCCACTATGGACTGCTGACCAGGTTTTAATATTTTCTTTTCTAAAGTGCTATTATTCTCAATTTCTACACTTCCAGAGATAAGCGTGGTTATTTCTCCCGATTGTCCGGCGTAATTGCTGATGTTGAATTCTGTGCCCGTAACCCTTACCTTCTGCCCTTGCGACAACACTATAAATGGTTTTTCCGAATCATGCTTAATCTCAAAATAGGCTTCGCCAGATAATTGTACCTCCCGTATATCTCCTATAAACATCGTAGGATATTTTAAGGATGAGGCGGCGTTGAGCCACACATTTGTACCGTCTGGTAATTGAATTTGGTACTGCCCGCCTTTCGGAGTAGTCAATGTGGCGTAGTGGGATTTATTCTGCGTGAGCGGCGTGCCATCACTATATACTATTTGATCTGACACCACAATACCACTTTTGCTTTCATCGAGAACAACGCTTTCTCCATCGTCCAACGTGATTATAGCTCTATTTCCTCCAGGTAGCACATCATCGCCATATCTACTCTCCAACCTGTTTCTATCTGTCTGCCATTTAGAGTTGAATAGATACACTGCGGATCCTGCCATCACAAAAAGTAGAAGGGCGACTGCTATCTTTAATGGGGAATAAAGCGGGAGAATAGGTCTATCGATTTTTTTAAATAGTTTCTCACCAATCTCGTCAGCAAACTCTTGTACGCGTTTGTACTCTTCATCTAAAAGGGAACGATCTAATTCCTTTTCAATCATCTGGGTTAAACTAGATGTCTCCTCCTCTGGTAGATCAAAGTAAGTCAACAGCGTTTCAAGATCACTTTCGGAATAGTTGCCGGAAAGGTATTTCTCAAACAGATCGTTGATGTCAGATTGGTTATTCATCTTGCCCTTTATAAGCTAATACCCGCTATTCGGAAAATCCAAGTAGGCAGCAATTAAAAAAAAAGCAACACCCTGTATTTCAGCGAGAAAAATTAAGGTAAGTTGAAAATCAGAAAAAGACCAAACATACCGGACAAGAACTCCGGGTCTTTCGCCGTTAGGTCTCTTAGCACAACATTGGCATTGCGGATATGGGTGTTAACAGTTGTTTCACTAATCTGAAGAGCCTCACTGACTTCCCTATAGCTCTTCCCCTCTATCTTACACAATGTATAAATGGTCTTTTGTTGTGGAGATAACTTGTCGAGCAAGGATTGGAGCAGTTCCTTGTTTTCTCTATGGTTGAACAACTCTTCAATGTGGTTGTAATCCTCCTGCCAATGCGGTAACAGACAATTCTTAAGCTTCTGCTCATTTGCCGCCTTACGAAAAATATGTTTTGCCTTGTTCGCCGCTATCCGGAAAAGATAGGGTTTTAGTGAACGTTCAGTATCAATACTTTTCCGGTTCATCCACAAACTCATGAAAATATCCTGTATCACGTCCTCTACCAGTTCGCGCGATTTAAGCATCCGTAAAAGATTTCCTGTTAACTTAATTTTATATCGATTATAAATCTCTTCAAAAGCAGATTTATTCCCTTCTCGAAATCTTACTAACAGTTCTTTTTCATCAATAGTGTGATAGGATTTCATGATTAGCCATAACAAAGTATAGAGATAAAGGTAGAAAAGAAAAATTAAAAATGAAAACTATGTCGTCTAAGCGCATGCTATTTACGCCTATGTGACCACGATAGTATACTTCATGGTTATTCATCATTCCTCCAACGGAAGTCAGGGAATCAACTACCTCACGGAACTACCCGGTTTGATAGACGACGTTGGATTAACAAAATCCAATCTGCCATCCGCATCTTCCGCCATCAAAATCATACCTTGTGATGTAATGCCCTTAATAACGCGGGACTCCAGATTCACTAGGATGGATACTTGCTTACCCACAATATCTTCGGGACTGAAAAACTCAGCGATGCCAGAAACAACTGTGCGCTGATCGATACCTGTATCGATTTTAAGTTTCAACAATTTCTTCGTTTTGGCAACCTTCTCTGCCTCCAATATAGTACCCACACGGATATCCATCTTTAAAAAGTCGTCATAGCTGATATTCGCTTTTGCCGGTTCGGCGTGTGCAGCTACTGCCGCATTCTTCGCTTTAGCCTCTTCCAGTTTCTGCAATTGGAAATCCACTTGCTCGTCTGTAATCTTTTCGAATAGCAGTTGCGCTTCGCCTAGCACATGCCCTTCCGGGATAAGGTTTTGTTGCCCTGCTTGCGCCCAATCTTGCGATAAAAGGTGTAGCATTGCAAACAACTTACTAGCCGTTTTCGGTAAAAACGGCTGCGACAATACCGCTAGATTGGCGACAATCTGTGCAGCTACATACATCACGGTTTTGACGCGTTCCGGATTTTCCTTATACACTTTCCACGGTTCTTCATCCGCCAGGTATTTATTACCCAAGCGTGCCGCATTCATGAAATGGCTCAAAGCTTCCCGGAAACGATATTGTGCAATAGCCTGACCGATCAGTCGTGGATAGCTTGCCAAGTCGTCCAATGTAGCTTGGTCAGCATCCGTCAGTGTATCTCCTATAGAAACCCGACCTTCAAAATATTTTTGGGAAAGCACCATCACACGGTTCACAAAGTTACCTAAAATGGCAACCAGCTCATTATTTACACGTGCTTGAAAATCTTTCCATGTAAATTCACTATCGGATGTTTCCGGCAGAATCGACGTCAGTACATAACGTAATTCGTCCTGCTTTCCGGGAAATTCTTGCAGGTATTCATGCAGCCATACGGCATGATTTCGGGAAGTAGACAATTTATCTCCCTCCAGGTTTAAAAACTCATTCGCAGGAACATTTTCGGGTAATATATATTCGCCATGTGCATGGAGAATAGCAGGAAAAGTAATACAGTGAAAGACAATATTATCTTTCCCTATAAAATGAATCAAGGTCGAGTCATTTTCCGTATCAGCTTGTTTTTTCCAATACTTTTCCCAATCTTGATGATTATCAAGAGCCCATTGTTTCGTAGCCGAAATATACCCTATAGGCGCGTCTAGCCAAACATACAATTTCTTACCTTTCGCTTCCTCGAGCGGAACATCAACTCCCCAATCTAAATCACGTGTCATGGAACGTGGTTGCAGACCGAATTTCAACCAAGACTGGCATTGCCCGAAAACATTCGATTTTAACACCCCTTTTTTTCCTTCGATCAGCCACTTTTCCAACCAAGGTTGGTATTTATCTAATGGAAGATACCAATGTTTGGTCTCTTTCAATACAGGTGTTTTTCCACTCAACGTTGATTTAGGATTAATTAAATCCGTTGGATTCAACGAAGTACCACATTTCTCACATTGGTCACCATAAGCGCCTTCATTATGACAATGCGGACACGTTCCTACAATATAGCGATCAGCTAAAAATTGATGATATTCTTCATCATAATACTGTTCGGAAAACTTTTCTATAAACTCCCCCTTTTCATAGAGATTCATAAAAAACTCCTGCGACAGCTCGTGGTGCACTTGTTCCGATGTACGATGATAAATATCGAAACCAATACCAAACTCTTCGAAGCTCTCTTTAATCTGTTTATTGTACTTATCAATAATCTCTCGCGGCGTTATCCCTTCTTTCTTTGCTTTAATAGTAATAGCCGCTCCATGTTCGTCGGAACCACAGACAAATACAACATCTTTATGGTTCAAACGGAGGAAACGCGTAAAAATATCAGCGGGAACGTACGCTCCAGCGAGATGCCCGATGTGTAAAGGGCCATTTGCATAAGGCAAAGCCGATGTAATAGTAAAACGATTTTTAGATAAGATACTCAACGTATAACGATTTTTAAGTTGACAATAACAGTAAAAAAATAAACAAAATTCTTGTTTCTTTGGCAAAGATAACTCAAATTGCGCGTATAATAATAAGGGTTTGGCATGAAAACACCTGAATTTCTTAAGAAAGGCGATAAAGTTGCCATTGTCTGTCCAGCAAGCTACATTAAGGGCAATATAGAGGTTGCTCTAGCGGTCTTAAACAGCTGGGGGCTCGATGTAGAAGTAGGCAAAAGCGTTACCTCCCAATTTCACCAATTTGCAGGGACGGATGAGGTACGTAGACGGGATTTACAAGCTGCACTTGATAATCCGGAAATTAAAGCTATTTTCGCTGCACGTGGCGGGTACGGTACGGTCAGGATTATAGATCAACTAGACTTTAGAAAATTCAAAAAGCATCCCAAGTGGATTGTCGGTTTTAGCGATATTACCGTTCTCCATAGCCATATTCACAACAAAGTTGGCGTATGCAGTATACACGGACAAATGCCAAAAGCTTTTAGCAAAAGTACTCAAGCTGCCTTAACATCTTTAAAGAACGCTCTTTTTGGTAAAAAAAAGGATTTCAAATACAGTCAAACTACATTTCCTAACCGCTCCGGGAAAGGAGAAGGTCGCTTGATTGGCGGTAACCTCGCTATCCTTCATAGTATCCTCTCCTCTCCGTCCGATGGGAAATATGATAATAAGATTCTCTTCATTGAAGACGTTGGCGAACAACATTATAACATTGACCGTATGTTGTGGACGCTTAAGAGAGCTGGTAAACTTGTTAAGTTACAAGGGTTGATTGTAGGTGGCTTTACTTCCTTAAAAGATAGCGACCCTCCGTTTGGGCAACGGTTTGAAGAAATTATAATGGACAAAGTAAGAGAATATAATTTCCCTGTCTGCTTTGATTTCCCTTCTGGGCACATCGACAATAACCATAGTCTTATTTTTGGAAAAAAAATACAGCTAAGCGTAAAAGACAAAGAGTCTTCGATTAACTATTTGGAATAAACTAAAAGGGCTATAAAAATACCCGGGCATGCCAACTTGCTTTCATTGGCACTTCCCATTTTGTATCCAATTCCTCTACAGAAGTTAGCATATTATTGAAAACGAGAGCCGTATCTGGATCGATCTCCCCTTTCAACAACAAGTTTCGGAAATCATCTTGAGGTACTACTTGAATAGGTTTGTCCACACCTTGTCGAAAAGCTATTTGTAAGCGATCAAATAACGATATACCTAACGCTTGCTCTATTTTCTTTAAGAGATGAACCGATTTATCAATAGAACATCCCGTTACCATCGCTTGTTCCTCGTCTACCATCAGAACAATAAACAAGTCGTAACGAATTTCGAATGATCCAGCCAATTGATTGCCATGTGCAGTCCATTGTGTTACAAATTCCTGCAAGATTTGCTCTATTTTGCGAATCTCATCCTGCTGTAAAAAACGGTTGCTTTGATAAATCCAAACTCTTTTCATTTTTTTATTATTGTGAAGTTATTGATTTACACCTCTCAACTATAATAAGGTGAAATCATCAAATAGACAACAACTCCTGTTATTGCTACATATAGCCACATAGGATAGGTAATACGCGCGAGTTTTTTGTGTCGCTCATAGGCTCCTGCGATACCACGTACAAATGTAAACAGTACAAATGGTATGATTATAATAGATAAAAGAATGTGGGTTATCAATATAAAGAAATAAATATACCGTATTACCCCCTCACCACCATAAGAAGTAGATTCAGAAGTCATATGATAAGCAACATACATCAACAGGAATGCTATGGAACACCCCATACATACCTTGATAAGATTTTCATGTAATTTTACTTTACCTCTTTTGATGGCCGATATCGCTACAATCAACAATATAGCAGTAATCCCGTTTATAGTCGCATAAATTGGAGGCAAAAAGCTTAGCGGTTCTACATCATAACCCAATTTCCTCAAATTCACCCCAAATAGCACTGCTACCGCTAACGGTATAATGATAGAAAGCGCCACAATCCACTTTTTATACTTCTTCTCTTCTGCTGTCATCATATTGCTTAATTTATTTTTTTTCCACTTTCAATGGTTTATTCCGGATTTCCTCTACCGCAAGTAACTTTATTTCATCTTCCAAACGATCAACTTCTCCCTTTACACTTATATCGTAAAAACCACGAATACGGCTTTTGGAATCCAGCAACACCAATTGGTTACTGATCAAAAAGCGAGTGGAATCAGCCGGATCAGGCATGGCATCAATCAGCAATCGTTCCCGGGCGTATGTAAAAATATCGACGGAGGGGTTATACAGAACATGCCAGTGTTTTTGCGCCATATTTCTATATGGGTTTATAAATGCTTTCACATCAGCTTGCGTTTCCATACTGTCTACCGAAATAGAGAAAAAATTGATCATAGCATTTCCCTGAAAACGTGTTGCCAACATATCTACATGGTCCAGCATCAATCGCGAAAAAGCAGCATCTCGGGTATAAAAAAGATGCGCTACGCTAATACAGGTGTCCGGCGCAGGAAAACCTACTTTTGCACCTTCCGCATTTTCAAAATGAATATCGGGCGCTGTATGAAAAATAGTATCGGGATATTCTCTACCCCAATTTCGCTTCATCTCGCCACTCAACTGTTTTTCACCGAAAACAGGTAGAGAAGCGTATTCATTAAAGCCCAGTCTATTAACCGCTATATATAAAAATCCTGGCACAAGTAAGATTAATGCCAGGATAATTATCTTTGATTTACCCGTTTGAGTACGCTTACTCATTTAAAGCCTCCTCGTTATCACTTAATTATTCGGAAATAATGGATGTTCTTGAAGATGATATAATAAGAAATCCCCCTCAATTAGCATCAACACGATGAAGTAAACAATAAAAATAAATCCAACGCTCGCTGTCACGATAAAACTAGATTTCTCAAATTTCAAGTGCATAAAGTAAGCGATAATATAATAAGCTTTCAATAGCGTCAGCGCAATATAAATTACGTTGACAAACATTCCCTTTTGAATTATTCCCCAATGGTGTACAAATCCCAACGCGATTAAAAATTCTAAGGCGGTTAATGCAAGAAGAACAAAGAAAATTCTCCAGATTCCTTTTTTATCCATACCACCGTGATCGTGATGGTCATGTGCTGTAGCTATATTTTCGTGATGATTAGACATTTCCTTTTTATAGTATGTTAAGAATTTCCGAAATCAATTAAATCAAATAGAAGAATGTAAATACGAACACCCAGACCAAATCTACAAAGTGCCAATATAGACCCACTTTCTCTACCATCAAGTAGGTTCCTCTTCTTTCAAATGTGTTATTTAACGTCATACTTAAAACGATGATATTCAATAGAATCCCGATAGATACGTGGAACCCGTGAAAGCCTGTTATTGTAAAGAAAAGATTAGCAAACTGTAATGCGGCTGTATAAGATATATCCTTCGTAAAATAAGGTGCCAACGCTTCGGCCACCGCTTCGCCTTCTAAACCCGTAGCCGGGTTTCTACCAAACCAAAAGCCTTGATGATGTAAGTGTGTCCATTCGATTGCCTGACAGCCAACAAAGGCTAAGCCACCTAAGATTGTCCAAAGCATCCATTTCACGACCTCATCTTTCCTGTTCCGATGTCCGGCATCAACGGCCAACACCATAGTTACAGAAGACATAATTAGGATAAAGGTCATGAGCCCTACGAACACCAAAGGCTGTCCGGATTCGGCAATACCAGGAATAGATTGAAACACTTTATCCGCATCGATCCAAGTCGGCTGCGCAAATTTTTGCGCTCCATAGTAAATCAGAAACGCAGAAAATGTAAAGGCGTCTGACACTAGGAAAAACCACATCATGATTTTCCCATACTCCAAGTTCCAAGGCGACTTGCCACCACTCCAAGGGCCGTCTTTTACCTTATCCAATTGCGATACAGTTGTTGTACTCATTTTTACTATTATTGATTCAAAAGTAAGAAAACATAAATATAAATCCACAAAAGATCGAGAAAATGCCAAAAAATAGTGGCTAAATTCATGCGGAATTGGTTATCCGGAAATGAGATAGGTTTCATAGTCCCCCATAAACATCTTACCAATACGATCAAACCCGCAATAATATGTGCCAAATGCATCCCCGTAAACACATAAATAAACGACTGTGATGCATTATTATTTACAAAATAAATACCTCTATCTGCTAATACAGACCAAGCATCTGTCTGCAATACAAAAAATGCGACGCCCAATGCAATAGTCAATAACAAATACAGTTTTTGCTGGCCTACTTGCTCTCTTTTTGTTGCACGATAAGCCAAATGCAACGTTATGCTACTTATTAAGATAACAATTGTGCTATATATAAAAGTATCAGGCAAAATTGTCTTTATTCCTTTGTCTACTCCACTAGCTGTATACACGATGAACCCACTGGACAATGCGGCAAACATCATAAACATACCAATCATACCCAACCAAAGGTTAAATTTCTTGGCCTTTCTTGATTGAATCAATTCTTCTGTTGTATAATCGTCCGTATGCTCCATCTATTTCAAAGGAATAAAATCAAATAATAAAACCAACTGCGTCAACGGCAAATAAATAAACGATGTAAACATCACTTTCTTCGCCGTAACATCGGTTCGTTCTTGTACATGCTTAAAACCATAATAAGCAAATAACAAACCACCTAACAGCGACACCACTGTAAATACCCAACCAGCAAAACCATAATACATCGGTAACACACCAACGGGAACCATCAATACTGCCGAGATAAAAATCATCCAAGCTGAAATGGTATCTTTTTTTGTCGTTGGTAATAGCCTAAACCCCGCACGCTTATAATCCTCATCCGCTACCCAAGCAATCGCCCAAAAATGCGGAAATTGCCAAAAAAATTGGATCAGAAACAATACCCAGGGTGTGATGACAATCGCTGCTTCACTAACAGCTGCATATTCGAACCCGAATCCCGCAGATTTAAAAGCGGCGTAATAACCAATCAATGGAGGTAATGCACCTGGAAATGCTCCCACAAACACCGCTATAGGTGATTTTTGCTTTAATGGCGTATACACAAAGGCATACAGAATGATAGCAAAAACAGAAAGCAGACCCGCTAAAAAATTAAGCCGGACAAGCAATAAGGTTCCAAAAATCCCCATAAATAAGCTCAATACCAATGCCTGTCCGGTGGTCATCCTACCGGCAGGTAACGGTCTGTCTTCGGTACGCTTCATCAGCTTATCGAGGTCGCGCTCAATAATTTCATTAAAACCATTCGCCGACCCCGTTATCAGAAATCCGCCGATTGTCAAAATCAGCCAATTTATCCAAATAATATCGCCCTGTTGACTGGCTCCAATCAAAAATGAAATAGAGGCCGAGAACACAACGGTTAACGTCAACCTAAGCTTAACTAATTTATTGAAATCAGAGATGAACTGCTTCATGAAAATCTTTATCCTCTTCTAAAAATGAACAAATATGCGTTAAAACCACAAATGTCTGCAACTTTGTTCACACTATCGTTTTAGTTTTGTCATTAATAGCATCAAATAATATAAGGCGCCAAAAAACAAGCTAGCGATAACCAAATGTGTGGTTTGTGCAATCGCCGGCACATTAAAACGAGCTAGAATAATTCCGGACATCATCTGAATACCAACCAAGATCAGTACAATCCAAGCGTATTTACTTTGTAATGTCAATGAACTAAACTTATTTTTTACCAGGAAGAACAGTAATACTGTCGTTCCCAACGATACATAAGCTAAAACACGATGTATATCGTAAGACGAACCCAATCGGGAAATCCATTCCTGACGAGAAACGCCTTCATCATTCAAATGATCTATAGCTTCCCTAACTCCTGTGCCATACACGACTTGGATCACCGTCAATACCAATAGGAATATCGCTATGCCTTTTAGCAAATCAAAACGATGATTAATCAAAATGCTTTTATTTCGCATGGTTGTAGCTAGATAAAATGTATATATACTAATTGCTACAATAACCAATGCCAACAGCATGTGTACCGTAATAATCCAAGGCATCAAGTTCGTCGAAACAACAATAGAACCGAGCCACGCCTGGATAATTACCACAAAAAGATTCAGAACGCTCCACCAAACTATGGATGGCTTACTTTTCCAGTACGTAAAAGAGAATAAAGCGGAAAATAACAAACAAAAACCAACGACAACACCAGCCAAGCGGTTAATATACTCTGTCCAAGTTTTTGCTGCATTAAACTCTTCGTGCAGCAGAATAGATTCGTCATGGCGTATCTTATCCGCCATTTCCGGATAACCAAAGAATTCTACGATTTTTGCAAAACGCTGATTCTTTTTAGCCCTTCCTTCAACATAATGTTCCTCGTACCCTTCAGGGAGTTGCGAAACATCTGTTGGCGGAATTATACGGTTAAAACATTTCGGCCAATCTGGACACCCCATTCCTGATCCCGTACTCCTAACGATTCCTCCTGCCGTGATAACAAGGAACAAAACAAAAATCGTAATTCTGTTTGTTTTAATGAATCGCTTTTCTGTAGCGGGATACATAACACACCTCTTCTCTCTACTTCTACGTTAACACCTATCCTTCTATTACTTCTCTATTATTTGCTTTGTTCCATTCTTCCTGAATACGAATAGCTTCCTCATTTCCTTCAAAATCATGCGGTAGATTCGAGCTCATCGTTTCAGAAAATGGTACCGTCTGTGGAATAAAATCCGTATCGTGTCCTGGCTTACTATAGTCATAAGGCCAACGATAAACGGTAGGAATTTCTCCTGGCCAGTTTCCATGTATATGTTCTACTGGAGTAGTCCATTCCAATGTATTGGAACCCCAAGGATTTTGTGTCGCTTTCTTGCCTTTCCAAATAGAAGCAAAGAAGTTCCAAAGGAATGCCACTTGTGCCAAACCAGCAATAATAGCAGCCCAGGTAATGAGTAAATTAACAGAAATCCATTTATCCATGAAAGGAAATGCCGTAAATGTATAATAACGACGAGGTACGCCATCTATTCCCATAAAGTGCATTGGGAAGAACACCAAGTACGCACCTATAAATGTTAACCAAAAGTGAAGATAGCCCAACTTTGTATCCATCATACGCCCAAACATTTTCGGATACCAATGATAGACACCCGCCAGCATACCAAAAATGGACGCCGAACCCATCACCAAGTGGAAGTGAGCTACAACAAAATACGTATCATGTAAGTTAATGTCTAGTGCAGCATTACCTAAATATAGACCTGTAAGACCACCGGATACGAAGAATGAAACCATACCGATAGCAAACATCATTGCTGGGGTAAAGCGTATATTACCTCTCCACAACGTAGCTATATAGTTAAATGCCTTTACCGCAGACGGAACCGCAATAATCAATGTCGTAATCATGAATACCCCACCTAGGAAAGGATTCATACCCGTTACAAACATATGGTGACCCCAAACAATAAACGATAGCACCGTAATACCAACCAAGGAGTACACCATGGCATGATATCCAAAAATCGGCTTACGAGAATTTGTAGATATAATTTCAGAAGTCAGTCCCAATGCAGGCATCACCACAATATATACCTCTGGGTGTCCCAGGAACCAAAACAAGTGCTGGAATAAAATAGGTGAACCACCTTCGTTTGGTAAAATTTCACCTTGTACAACCAAATCCGAAAGGTAGAAAGACGTACCTACCGAACGGTCGAAGAACAAAAGAACAACAGCAGAAACCAATACAGGGAATGATAACAAACCAACGATGGCTGTTAAAAAGAATGCCCATATCGTTAGTGGCATTTTCCAAAGATCCATCCCTTTTGTACGCATATTTAACACGGTACTGATATAGTTTACCCCACCCAAAACCTGCGATACGATAAACAACGTCATACTAATCAACCACAATGTCATACCCAGCCCAGACCCGGGAATGGAAGTCGGAACAGATGATAGCGGAGGATAAATGGTCCATCCCGCAGACGCAGGCCCACTTTCGACAAAGAATGACGCTGTCATGATAACACAAGCAGTGAAAAAGAACCAATAGGACAACATATTCATCAAAGGCGACGCCATATCGCGTGCACCTAACTGATAAGGAATCAATAGGTTACTGAATGTACCAGACAGACCTGCTGTCAATACAAAGAACACCATCATGGTACCGTGAATAGTCACCAATGACAGGAAAAACTCGGGTTTTATCCGCCCACCCTCGGCCCATTTACCTAAGAAGACTTCTAAAATAGGAAAATCTGTATCCGGCCAAGCTAATTGGATACGGAATAAGATAGAAAGCAACATAGCGAAGACTGCCATCACAATACCTGTGATCAAAAATTGCTTCGCAATCATCTTGTGATCCTGACTGAAGATATACTTCGTCAAGAAGGTCTCTTGATGATGATCATGTGCGTCATGATGCGCTGCGCCGTGCGATATAACTGTACTTGACATATTCGTTTAATAAATTTCTTCTATTTACTTTTTCCTCAATGGTTGAAGAAAACGTGATGTATTAGTTTAATGAAGCTGTAGTGAATTCTTTTGGATCCCCTGAATTTGTCGCAGCAAACTCTTTCTGCAAATCTTCAGTAAAATACTTGTTCTGCGTACTCAACCATTCTTTATATTCCTCTTCCGTAACCACTATAACTTTCTTCTGCATGTTGTAGTGTCCCGATCCACAGATCTTGTTACAAAGCATAATAAAATCATACTTCGGATCGTTCATTTTTTCACGCATATCCTCCGTTGTCATGGTCGGCGTAAACTGGAAATAGTTAGTCATTCCTGGAACCGCGTTTATCTGCACACGGAAATCAGGGATATAGAACGAGTGAATAATATCTTTTGAAATAATATGGAAACGCACTGATTTATTTACCGGAATGACAATGTCCGATGCCTGAATATCATCCCACGCATGTTTGTCATTAAAATCAATACCATAAGAGTTCATCGGTGTTGTCAATTTATAATTACGCTTACCTATCACACCATCATTACCCGGATAACGAATTTGCCACTGGAACTGCTCTCCTAAAACTTCCACTTGAATAGCAGATTTCTGCAGATCCTCCGGAACATTGGTAATAGACCTCCAAGTAAAGAAACCGAACAATACCAAAACCGTTAAGACAACAGCTGGTACAATTGTCCAAATTTTCTCTATCGTATCATTATGTGGATAATAGTACGCTTTTGTTCCTTTACGCATCCGATAGATATACGGAAACGTCAGTAGTAAAATATGCACCAACACCAATACAATTGTGATAATCACCGTCGTAATGATAAACATGGTGTCAATACGCTCCCCGTGCTCAGTAACAGCTGCACGCCACGCCCAATCTCCCCAAACCGCATATCCGTAGTATACAAAAGCTAAAAAGGCAACTAAGAATATAATAAATAAGGTAGCTTGAAAAGTATTGTTCGCAAACGGATTGTACTTTCCATTCATCTTACGAGTAAGCTCGTAAATAGACAATACTTTACCAACAACTGCCACAACCGTACACACAATTAAGAATAAAAGAATGTAGTAGGTCAAGTTTTTATAAACCTGTGGATCTATCTGAGGTCCCTCATCAACTACCGTAGCTGATGATGACGACGATGATGACCCCGATGTTGTCGCGGCCGCAGCCCCTCCTTCTTCTGCTGTAGCCGCCGTATCCGCCACCGCACCTGCTGCAGCTGTATCAACCTGCCCCTCCTCAACTGTATCAGTAGCGGCTGAGACAGCGGTATCTTGGGCTAACGAATCTTGCTGAAACGCAAAACTTGGTGTGGAGAACAACAACCCTACGGCTAGTAAGCATCCCAACACGGCTCTGAATCTGTTATTAATTTTAAATTTCATTTCTTATTAAAACGTTTAAACGTATTATATGCAATGATTAGAAACTATATCTGATGATGTAAACTTTCTTCCAAAAACGGATGATTCTTTGGTGCCAACGCATGTTTACTCAACTTACTCATCACGAGGAACGTGAACAAACCAACGAAACCGATAGCTGTTCCGATCTCGATAAACCCAAACCCACGATGACTTTCCACGGTACCTGGCATAATCATAATATAATAATCTAACCAGTGACCGCATAGCAACAGGATAGCAACGAACAACATCATTCCTTCCTTACGCTTCACATCGCGATCCATCAACAATAACAACGGTGCTAAAAAGTTAATAATAACATTCAACCAGAACCAAGGTTTGTACTCTGGTTCCCATCTCTTATAGAAATACACTGTCTCCTCTGGAATGTTGGAATACCAAATCAGCATAAACTGGGCAAACCAGACATACGTCCAAAAGATGGAAAAACCAAATAACAATTTACCCAAATCATGTAAGTGGTTTTCGTTTACCCAAGCTAAGTAACCAGCTTTTCTTACCAATACCAAAATAATAATAATCGCAGCCAATCCACTGACCCACATGGCAGCGAAATTATACCATCCGAACATCGTTGAGAACCAATGCGCTTCTAAGGACATTACCGTATCAAAAGACCAGATAGGTGTTGTAAAGCCAAAAATAACCAAGAAAATAGCAGACAATTTAAAGCTCTTTTTATAAGAGTTCAATCCACCCTCCAAATCTTCTTTATAAGACAGCTTCGCCAAAATAAAAGCAAAGATACTATATGAGCCCATGAACAAAATCTGACGGATCAAGAATCCCGGAACATTCAAAAATGCCTGTTTACCGGCGACCAAAGCATCATAGTTCGGACTGTTTTCATCCATTAAGCCATCTGCATGCCAATGGTGATATAAATTGTGTGTGAATAATCCTAAACCAACAATTAAAAGCAAGATAATTGCGGCTATGGGTAGTACACTAGCCATTGCTTGTGGAATGCGGATTAAACCTGCAGACCAGCCCGACTGTGTGACAAATTGCAACGCCAAGAAAAAAGCGCCCGCGGCACATACACAAGTGAAATAATAACCCATCAATAATAGGTTAGCGTATGTACGTTCAACCATAATATGGTCACTTGACATTAGGCCTATAGCGACAGCTACAACACCTACAGCAATTCCAACCAAGCTGAGTATCTTAGCGATACCAGCGAATTGAAATTTTTCGCCGAAATTATAATCGTGATGATGATTGTGAGTTCCCATTTACTATATTGATGTTAGATTATTT